>JAESFU010000186.1_pt1 | contig 77311 bp, 69 predicted proteins | sample 9269461 | NCBI WGS metagenome assembly JAESFU01 (sample SAMN14502556, study PRJNA617107) | algae metagenome | isolation source: Stenomitos rutilans HA7619-LM2 and co-occurring heterotrophs from cave walls | place: USA: Waikapalae cave, Hawaii | collected 2009-07-28
CGTCCCGGTCGGTAAAGAGGAAATTTTTACGCTACCGACCGGGACGGTCGGCACTACAACTACCCAAACAAACCCGACGATAAATACCGGTCGCCCCGGTCGCAGAGGATGCAGACGATAATGCCTTCCTCTAATTCCTGGGCTAACTGCATGGCGGCATGGACGGCTCCTCCACTGCTCATACCGGCAAAAACGCCTTCTATATTCGCCAGTTTGCGGGTCATGTCGGTAGCGTCGTCGGTGGAGACTTCCATAATCCGATCCACGCGCTGGGCCTCGTAAATCTGCGGTAGATACTCAACCGGCCATTTCCGAATGCCTGGTATTGATGACCCATCGGTAGGCTGGCAACCCACGATTTGTATGCCTGGGTTTTGCTCCTTCAAATAACGGGAAGTGCCCATGATGGTGCCGGTTGTGCCCATCGACGAAACGAAATGGGTAATCTTCCCTGCCGTATCGCGCCAGATTTCGGGGCCGGTTGTTCGATAGTGCGCTAAATAGTTATCAGGATTGGCAAATTGATTGAGCATCAGGTAGCCACCCTTCTGTACCTGGGCGTCGGCATAGTCGCGGGCGCTTTCGATAGTTTCTGTTAGGGTAACTTTAGCCCCAAACGCTTCCATCGTCAGCACACGCTCATGGGTTGAATTTTCGGGCATTACTAATTCAATCGCTACATCGTAGAGCCGTGCAATCATGGCCAGCGCAATGCCCGTATTGCCACTGGTTGCTTCAATCAGGGTCATGCCGGGTTTCAGTTCACCACGAGCCAGCGCGCCCTGAATCATGCTGAGGGCAGCACGGTCTTTTACACTGCCGCCGGGATTATTGCCTTCAAGCTTACCGTATACTTTAACGTGGGGGGAGGGGTTCAGACGGTTTAATTCAACTAATGGGGTATTGCCCACCAAATCGAGCAGGGTTGCCATGTGGTTCTAAAAAAGACTGGTTCTTGGATTCTCAAGGTTAAACAAGGTTAATAAGTTCGTGAGCGGTGGTTCATCCTGAAAAACAGACTGTAACGGAGTGATTTTGGACGAAATATTATATCCGAATTTTACTATTTATACCTTATTAAATGAAATTTTTATGGTTGCTAATTGCTTACTATTGAATTTTGTGTAAACTTGCTCCTTAGGACGCATGAATCTGATTATCAAGTAGGTTAGTCATTTTTATGTAGCCTAAATTCACACCTTTTAATCATCCATCACTATGAAATCAGCCTTAATTACCCAACCTCTTTCCAGTCTGCACCTCGAAAAACTTGCCGACCAGTTTGCCCTTTCTGATTTGACCCTGCCATTTTGGGGATGCCGCAAAAAAATGCCCATGCACCGCATTGTGCGATTGGAAGGCGAAGGAAACTATACCTTGTTTCATTTCGCCGATGGTAGCCAGCTTATGGTGTCGCTAACACTGAAAAAAATGGAAAGCCGATTATCGCCCAAAGTGTTTGTGCGCCCACATAAAAAAAATATTATCAATCTGCTTTACCTGAAAGGGGTTTACCCCGATCATCAGCAACTCAATGTCTGCTTGGTGAATGGTGACTGGGTGGAGGTATCGCGCCGGAAAGCGAGCCGGTTTATTAAGCAGGTGAAAGGCTTCCAGCAGGAACTGGTAACCCTCACCACGCCAGCGCCCGTTTCGGTACTGGCGGCTTAAACACAATGTAAGGAGCAATGAATGCAAAAAAGGCGTTTTCCGTGAGGAAAGACGCCTTTTTTGTACTCGTTTCTGGTTTACTATGGGTTAGCTCGTCACCGATGCCAGATCGGTTTATTTCTTAAGCTTGGCTAACTCTTCGTCGCGTAGGGGCCGACGAAGAATTTTACCCACGTTCGATTTAGGTAACTCATTGCGGAACTCGATCACGCGCGGCACTTTATAGGCCGTCAGGTTCTCCCGACAAAAGGCTTTTATCGTTTCTTCGGTAAGCGCAGGGTCTTTTTTAACCACAAAAATCTTGACGACCTCGGTTGATTTCTCGTCGGGAATGCCAATGCAGGCCACTTCCAGCACACCGGGGCACTGGGCCACAACGTCTTCTATCTCATTAGGATAAACATTAAAGCCCGACACCAGAATCATGTCTTTTTTGCGGTCAACGATTTTGAAGAAACCATCTTCATTCATCACACCCACGTCGCCGGTTTTGAACCAGTCACCCAGCATGGATTTCGCGGTTTCTTCGGGGCGTTTGTAATAGCCGCTAAATACCTGCGGGCCGCGTGCCACAATTTCGCCGGGTTCGCCAACAGGCGCATCGGTGCCATCTTCGCGAATGATTTTCATCTCGGTGCTGGGCCAGGGAATACCAATCGTACCAACGCGCACCGACCCGTCGATGGGGTTCGAGCATAGTACGGGCGAGGTTTCAGTGAGGCCATAGCCCTCGCAGGGCGTGTTGCCGGTGAGTTTAGTCCAGCGTTCGGCCACGGACGTTTGCAGGGCCATACCACCTGCTGAGGTTACTTTCAGATGACTGAAATCTACTTCGCCAATGCGTGGGTGGTTGAGTAAACCGTTATAAAGTGTGTTTACCCCTGTGAAGGCCGTAATCTTGTATTTCTTAAGATCGTCGATAAAGGCGTTTAAATCGCGCGGATTGGTAATCAGCAAATTCATGGCTCCGCTTTTGAGCGCGGCCAGCGCGTTTGTAGTCAGCGCATACACGTGATAGAGGGGTAAAGCTGCTACAATAATGCCATCGCCATCCGGTACTTCCCCCGGCATCATCCAGTAATGCTGACCTTCGACATTCGAAGTAATATTCCGATGAGAAAGAACCGCACCCTTCGATACGCCCGTTGTGCCACCTGTGTATTGCACAAAGGCCATATCGGTGTTTTTAATGGATACGGGCTTAAATGGCTGCGTACTGCCGCGTTTCAGGGCATCGTTAAACGAAATGGCATCGGGCAGGTTATAGGCGGGTACTAATTTCTTGACGTATTTAACAACGGCATTAACAATCTGCTTCTTCGGAAACCCTAATAAATCGCCAAGCTCCGTTACAACAACGTGTTGTATATCCGTCCGATCTAAAATCTTTTCTAAATGACTGGCAAAGTTGGCCAGGATCACAATGGCTTTTGCTCCCGAATCTTTAAACTGATGCTGCATTTCGCGGGGTGTATACAGCGGATTGGTGTTTACAACGGCCAGCCCCGCTCGCAAGGCTCCGAACATAGCTACCGGATATTGCAGCGTGTTGGGCATCTGAATCGCCAGCCGGTCACCTTTTTGAAGCCCCAGGTCATTTTGCAGAAACGACGCAAACTGCGCTGATAATTTATCTAACTCGCCAAACGTGATTTGTTTGCCCATGCAGGCATATGCCGGACGATCCGTAAATCGCCGGAATCCCTCTTCCATCAGAGCCGCCAGTGACGGATAAGCATCGGGATTTATTTCGTCAGGAACTCCTTTAGGATAAAAGCGTCGCCAGGGGTACCGATTAAGCGTTTGTTGTGTCTCCATGAAGAGCGTGTAAGGTTTAAAGCAAATCTATATTGCTTTACGGTTTGGTGGCTCATCGGCTGCAGCAGCTTTTAAATGCTACACGATTATCCTTGATGAGTACAACAAAACTAAGGAAATTATTCAATTGTATATGGGGTGTTCACCAATCTTTGGGAACACAACAAAAAATGCCGGAGACCTATGCTCCGGCATTTTTTGTCAGACCGTTTGTCTATCTATGTAGCCGCTTATACCAGAATGGCTATACTCGTGCAACAATTGGCCTAATCTTTACTCTTTAGGCAAACGCCTAAACAACGTTTAAGTTAAGAAAACACGCGGAAACGCCGGGCCTTTGATGAGTCCGGCGTTTTTTGTGCCGCATCGCATGGAGGCAAGTTAACGAAAGTTTTCTTATGATGTAACCGCCGGATACAAAAAAACCTGCCGTCTGGTGATGGCAGGTTTGTGGTTGTGCTCCCGAAGGGATTCGAACCCCTATCGATGGTACCGGAAACCATAATTCTATCCATTGAACTACGGGAGCAGGCGTTTTCCCTTTTGGGACTGCAAAGATAACACATGGAATGCCTATGATGCAAGCCCGGCTAAAAGCAAAACAGGACACCAGGCCAAATTTAGCCCGGTGTCCTGTTGCTTATTTACCGTCGGCCACGGCCTCCACGTCGGTTCTCGCCTTTGGCCGCCGGGCCTTTCTCGCGGCCCGAACGAGCCGTTGGCTTAGATGATGATGTGCTCCGGGAACCGCTGGAACGGGAACTCCGGCTATCGGAACGTTGGCCTGAACCCGACCGCTCAAATCCTGAGTTAGTGGCCCGATTGGCTTTATCGCTCACCAAGGCAAAGTCCATGCTTCGGCGGGCGAGGTTCGTTTCTTTCACGCGCACCACCACCGGATCGCCGAAGGTGAACATCTTCTTCGTGCGCTGACCGATGATGCGGTAATTATCTTTGTCGTACTCGTAGTAATCATCACTTAGGTCCTGCATTCGGACGAGGCCTTCGCAATTATTTTCCGTGATTTCCACAAAAATGCCAAACTCAGTTACGCCCGAAATAACGCCCTCAAATACCTGATCGGGAGCCATACGGCTCATAAACTCAACCTGCTTGTATTTGATACTGGCCCGTTCGGCTTCGGCGGCCATGCGCTCGCGCTCCGATGAGTGGCGGCATTTCTCTTCGTATTCCTCACGGTCGGCGGGTTTGCCCTTATCTAAATAATGCTGCAGGAGCCGATGTGCCATCATGTCGGGGTAGCGACGGATGGGCGACGTGAAATGCGAGTACCGCCGGAAAGCCAGGCCAAAATGCCCCAGGTCTTCGGTGCTGTAGCGTGCTTTCGACATCGTTCGGACGGCTAATTGTTGCAGCATTCCCGCTTCAGGTTTACCCTCAATGCTCGCCATAAAGCGATTCATCGAGTTCGACAAATGTTCGTCGTCAACATTAAGCTTATACCCTAACCGGCGTGCGAAATCCGAAAAACTGCGGAGTTTATCTTCGTCGGGTCCTTCGTGCACCCGATATACCATTGTATTCTCTTCTTTCCCTTTATTTCGTTTCGAGAGCGAATGCACAAACTCAGCTACGCGCTTATTAGCCAGCAGCATAAACTCTTCAATGAGTTTGTTGGTGTCCTGCCTGATTTTTGGGTAAACCGCCAGCGGAACGCCGTTTTCGTCTAACCGGAACCGCACTTCAACCGTTTCGAAATTAATCGCTCCGTTTTTAAACCGTTCGTCGCGGAGTTTATAAGCCAGTTCATTCAGCAGCCGAAGTTCTTCAAGGTAGTCGCCCCGGTTTTCATTCAGGATGTCCTGTGCTTCTTCATAAGCGAAACGCCGGTTGGAGTGAATCGCTGTTCGGCCAAACCATTCGTTTACGATTTGAGCATCAGGCGTTAGTTCAAAGACCGCCGAAAATGTCAATTTATCTTCATTCGGACGAAGCGAACACAGACCATTCGACAATTTTTCGGGGAGCATTGGCACCACCCGGTCAACTAAATAAACCGAGGTAGCACGCTTAAATGCTTCGTCTTCCAGCTTCGAGCCGGGTTTAACATAGTGCGTGACATCAGCAATGTGAACCCCAATCTCATAGTTGCCATTGTCGAGCATCTGCACGGATAGCGCATCATCGAAATCTTTGGCATCGACAGGGTCAATCGTAAACGTAGTAACCTCGCGCATGTCGCGCCGGGCTACTAAATCCGCTGCCTGAATTTGTGTTGGAATAGCCTCGGCTTCCTGCTCCACATCCGTCGGAAACACAATAGGCAGGCCAAACTCCGCCAGAATTGCGTGCATTTCGGTATTGTTCTGACCCGCTACGCCCAGCACCGTAATCACTTCACCCTCAAACCGTTGCTTGTGACTATCCGGGTCAGGGTATTTCGTCAGCCGAACAATTACTTTCTCGCCATTGCTGGCTCCGCCCAATTTTTCTTTCGGGATAAAAATATCGTCGTAAATTTTCTTGCTATCGGGTGTGACAAACCCATAGGTGGGCCAGACTTCAATACGGCCTACCAACTCAGTACGGCCCCGTTCGATGACGTTGGCTACTTTGCCTTCAATCCGCCTGCCTCGATTGCGTGAATCCGTGAAGCGAACTACCCGAACGCGGTCGCCATCAACGGCACCGGCCAAGTCGTCGGTAGAAACCCAGATATCGTCGTCCCGATCTCCCCGAACGCCATTGGCTGTATCGGGAATGACAAAGGCGAAACGTGAGTTAACGTGGTCAACCACGCCTTCAATCAAATTCGCGTCGGCATTGGCACGGTAGCTGCCATCGGCCTGACGAACTAATGTACCTTCGTCGGTGAGTTCGCCAATCAGACCGTGCATGATGAGTTTCATGCGCCGGTCGCTGGTGCCGAAGTGGTTTAATACCTGCTCCTGCGTAAACGACTGATCGTCATTTATTTGAAAAAATGCCATCAGGTCATTTTTCAATTCATCTAGAAAAGAGTCGGCCTGCTGAACAGGCTTTATCTTTGTGGATTTCTCTACACCCTTCTCACGGGGGCGAGTCGTATGCGACTGCCCGGTGCTGGGTCTGTTGTATTTATTTTGTTTTGGTTTTCCGTTTCTCATGTTGTGTGCCTAACTCGTTGGTCAGGCTAAAATGTTTAACTACTGTGTGGATAGGGTAGTAATGAATAATGTACAATGGATAATGATGTGAAGCGGTTAAAGCATTATCCATTATTCATTACTCCACTCCTCAATCACTCAATACAATATGCTCGTCGGCCACGAGCGGGGCACCGATCATTTTTAAATACACCTGCACGAGCATCACCATCGAATCGCGGGCATACTGCTCAATGCGGGGCCAGTCGTGTTCGCGGTAATACACTTCGCTGGTGCGGTCGCCGGTCCATTCGAGCGGGCGGGTTGGCACGTTCAGGACAGTGGCCAGCAGGTCGAGCGGGACAAAGTGCCGTTTGTCGCCAAACTGCCAGAGTTCGAGCGTATCGCGGTGCGGAATTTCCCAGGGTTTCTTGCCGGAAATCTGGAGAGCCGGTGGCAGCGATAAGCCGTTCACCATTAATCGGCGGCATAAGTAGGGAAAATCGAACTCTTTACCGTTGTGCGCGCAGAGCGTTAGTTCGCCGGGCGGGTAGCGGTTCACAATCGTCAAAAACTCCTGTAGCAGCGGCAATTCATCGTCGTTGCTCAGTAGCTTGACTTTGAGGTGCGGTTTATCGTCGTCATCGAAAAACAGCCCTCCCACGCTAATGCAGATAATTTTACCAAATTCGGCAAAGTAAGAAGCTCGTCGGTCATACCAGCCAGCCGCCGACAGGTCATCGTCGTTTTTGAAATAGCGGCTTTTTTCTTCCCATTGCCGTTGCAAACGAGGGTTTACCGAGAGAAGTGATGGCTCGCCCGCCACCGTTTTCAAATCAATGAAAAGGAAATTTTTAAGGCGACGTTTCCAGGATACGGTTTGAGGCATATAGGTTCAGTGACGTGGGCGGATTCCCGACGGGTAACTACGGGCTTTCGCCCACGCTACTTATTCATGCAAAATTCCTTCCAGACCCAGTGCCGGTACGGAAACCAGATTCTCAGTAACAATGCTATCGGGCACGAAGATAAACTTCTTATCAAAGATTTGATCGTCAATGAAATAACTAACCCAGTACTCATTATTGAGATGAAACACGTCGGGCATAATTGTTTCCACAATCTCATGAGCGCCCGGCTGAATTTCCACAAAAAAATGCCGGAGCGTCGAGGTCTTCTGCTCCTCGTCATTTTTCTGTCCGTATCCTTTCGAGGTAACGAACACGGTTTTAATTGGCACGGCGTTCTGGTTAATCAGATAAACGTGCCAGTCATAGTCGCCCGTCAGATTTTCCTTCCGGGCAATCACGATTTGTACGCCCTCAACGGGTAAGAAATTAATGTCTTTTTTCATTCAATATAATGCGGACGGTCCGCCATTGCGGTAATAAACCGCCATTCAGTCTATACACCATTACGAGTTTCCACCCGCGTTACTAATTCCATCTCAAACAACCCCGCCATGTGCTGTTGAACACGGGCGGCAACATCCTGTAGAGGCACCGCATACCCAAGTTCAACGGCCAGCGACGTAACCGCTTTATCGCTAATGCCACAAGGCACAATATGGTTAAAATAACGCAAATCTGTATTAACGTTCAAGGCAAATCCGTGCATGGTTACCCACCGGCTTGCTTTTACACCCATCGCGCAGATTTTCCGGGCCGGGCCGTTTGCTTCATCATAATCGAGCCACACGCCCGTCAATCGCTCGGCACCCGTGCCCTCAATCCGGCCCGCCCGGAGTCCATAATCAGCCAGTGTGCGGATGATGCTCTCCTCCAGCAAGCGCATGTACTGATGAATGTCGGTAAAGAAATTATCTAAATCCAGAATCGGATAACCCACTAACTGACCGGGTCCATGATAGGTAATATCGCCCCCGCGTCGAATTTTAAACAGCGTCGCGCCAAATTCATGGCGTAGCCGGGTTTCGTCGATTAGCAGGTTTTCGGGATGTCCGCTGGTCCCCATCGTATAAACCGGTAGGTGTTCACAAAACAGCAGGTAGTTGGGCGTAAGTCGCTGTTCGGTTGGGGGGAGGGAACGATTGTGTAATTTCTGGTTAACAATGTCGGCAAACAGGCGTTCCTGCTCATCCCAGGCTTCCTGATACTCAATTAACCCTAAATTCCTGACATTAACTTGTTTATTAATATGACTATTCATTGCTTTACAGATGAACCCGCCTTTCAGTAGGTACCCTTCACTGAGTAACAAGCAGATGTACGGGTTTCGTTCGATTTTATTCCCGTAACTTACTTAAGCCAATGGCTCAACACAACGAAACCGGCAAGCAGGGCGAAGAAGAAGCCGCCCGCTTTCTGCGCGAAAAAGGCTACGAAATCCTGGCCCGAAATTATCGCTATCAACATGCCGAAATTGATCTGATTGCCCGAAAAAATAAATTGTTAGTGTTTGCTGAGGTGAAAACCCGGACGAATCTGCACTACGGCAACCCGGAAGAATTTGTGAACTACACCAAGGCTCGGCTAATTATGAAAGCGGCTGAACACTACATTTTTTCGACCGATTGGTGGCACGATGTCCGGTTCGATATCGTAGCCGTTAGCATAGCCAATAACGAATTACGGGTAAAACACATTGAAGATGCGTTTTGCTGAAAACAAGCTTATTCTTCTGGAAAAAAGTCGCTTAGCTTTGTTAATCAATAAATTATTTATAGGCTTGCCGCGTTATTAGTGAGCACTTGATGGTGCCATTACCAACTACACATGACACGATTTTGCGTTTGGCGTCCAGCGTTGCTCCTTATAGCCTCGGGCGTGTTTTTTCTGACTTCCTGTAAAAAGAGTACTACGGATATTTCCCCCGTTACGACGCCAACAGGTCCTGTAACTAATCAGGAGGTGAACGACTGGATTCTGAGCAACATGCGGACTTATTACTACTGGAACGATAAAATTCCGGCTAATCCCGATAAATCCCTCGCTCCTGATAAATTCTTCGGGTCTCTTTTAAACAAGTACGACGCCACGTCGAACCCCGACGGCGACCGATTCTCGTGGATTCAGGAGAGCGCCGATGAACTGAAAGCTTCGCTGAACGGAGAGACTAAAACCGATGGGATTGAATATAAGACCTATTTGCGAAGCGCTGGCAGCAGCGATGTTATTGGCAAGGTGCTTTATATTCAGAAAAATTCGCCAGCCGCCAAAGCCGGGCTGAAACGGGGCGATATATTCTATCAGATTAATGGTCAGTCGCTGACAATCACGAACTACCAGGACCTGCTGTATGCATCGGGCGATACAAAAACGTACACACTGGCTCAGGTCGATGCTACAAATACTATTGTAAATACAACAACCACAAAGCAAACAACTGCCGTTGTCTATCGCGCCAATCCGGTGTATCTCGATTCGGTTTATACCATTCAGGGGCGAACGATAGGGTATTTTGTTTACAATCAGTTTGTTACCGGCCCAACTGGACCCAACGATCATACTTATGACAATCAGGTTGATAACGTCTTCACCAAGTTTAAAGCGAAAGGAGTGACTGATCTGGTGCTGGATTTTCGCTATAACCCAGGTGGTTATGTGACATCCGCGGAGAATCTGGCGAGTTCGGTGGTGAAAGGTGCTGATGCGTCGAAGATATTTTACAAGAAGGAATACAATAAGACGTTGACGCCCGAATTAGAAAAAGCGTATGGAAAAGACTGGTTCAATGGATATTTCCTTCAGAAGTCCAGCAACATTGGCGCTAATCTGCGTACTGTAATTGTGCTAACCACCAGTGGTACAGCATCGGCTAGCGAGTTGGTCATTAACGGCCTGAAACCTTTCATGGACATCACCACCATTGGCGCAACCACCTATGGCAAGAATGTCGGCTCTATTACTCTTTCGGATAGCACAAAACGAATTAAATGGGGTATGCAGCCCATTGTAACCAAGTCATTTAATGCGCTTGGCCGGTCTGATTATTCAACGGGCTTCAAACCTTCTATTGAGGTAAAAGAATACACCAACGAGGTCTGGAAACAATTAGGTGATGTGAATGAATCGTTGCTAAGCGCTGCTATTGGCCGTATTACGGGCGCGGGCCGGATTGCCACCCGCAGTAACGCTCCAACGTATGAGCTAAATTCGTCTATTGAACGAAAAGCCGCTGGCAGCAATATGTTTTTCCCGGACAGATTACCGGCCAGGCAACATTAAAATTGTATTATTTTAGTCTGAAAGCGGCTCCAAGGGCTGCTTTTGGTATTTTATGCTGTAACTTTAGCATAACCAAGTTTCCACAGCACTATGTACGAAAAGAATATAGGCACTAAGCAGAAGGCATTACGCATTAACCTCGACCGCCGAATCTATGGCTCATTTGCCGAAATAGGGGCGGGTCAGGAAACGGCTGCTATGTTTTTCAAGGCCGGTGGTTCGTCGGGTACAATTGCCAAAACCATGTCGGCCTATGATATGACATTCAGCGATTCGATTTACGGCGTTGAAGAAAGTGGGCGATATGTAGTTGAGTCGAGGTTAGTAAAGATGCTTTCTAAGGAATATAGTCTGTTAGAAAAACGATTAGCTGAAAAGCGTGGACCTGATACCACGTTTTTTGCCTTTGCCAACACGGTTGTTGCGCTTAATTATCAGAAAACTAATGAAGCACACGGTTGGATTGGCTGCCGCTTTCAGCTCAATCCACAGGCTGGCTATAACGATGTGATTATTCACGTCAGGATGCTCGATAATGAGAATATTCTGCAACAACAGGCGATTGGTGTTATTGGCGTGAACCTGATTTATGGGTGTTATTATTATGCCAAATCGCCCGAAACGCTGGTGCTGTCGCTCATGGACGATCTGGCTCCTGAACGTATTCAGATCGACATGATTCGGTTTAGCGGACCCGATTTTGCGGAGGTCGATAACCGGTTGATGAGTTTGCATTTGGTGAAAAACAGCTTTACCGATGCGGCCCTGTTTGGACCGGATGGACAAGTTCTGCAACCCTCAGAAGCCCTCTATAAAAAGCATATTCTGGTGATGCGTGGTCGGCTACGGCCGCTCACGAATGTTCAGTTAGACATGATTCAGAATGGCCTGAAGCAATTTAAAGATGAACCGGATGTTGATGAAAGCCGGGTCGTGTCGATGGCCGAATTGACGCTTCACAATCTGAAAGCGAACGAGCAAGGGATTGATGAGAAAGATTTTCTGGATCGGGTCGATATTTTGTGTTCGATGGGGCAAACCGTAATGATTTCCAACTACCTCGAATACTACAAACTTGTGGCCTATTTAGCTCGCCTGACGCGGCTCAAAATCGGCCTGATTGTAGGTATTCCGAACCTGGAATATATCTTTGAAGAAGACCATTACGAGTTTTTGCCGGGGGGGATTCTGGAATCGTTTGCCACCCTTTTCAGCCGGAAGGTGAAACTATTTGTGTATCCAACCCTTAAAGAAGGGGCCATTTATACCTGTAACGAATTCAAATTGCCGCCTACGCTGGAGCCGCTATTTCAATTTCTGGTTCGGAACGATAAAATCGAAGATATAACGGATTTTAACGAACAAAACCTTCATATTTCTACCGACCATGTGCTGGAAATGATTCAGCAGGGGGAAGACGGCTGGGAAAGTATGGTGCCCGACCGCGTAGCCGAACAAATCAAGGCCAACTGCCTGTTCGGGTATCCATGCGAAGTAGATTATGTGCCTATTGGCCAGCAAGTTCGCCAACAGCAGGTAACCGTGGGAGAACCGGCCCCAATTAATCAGCCGGTTCCAGTTTCGTAACCTGTTCTATAGCCAGGCTATTAACGATTTGACCTTATCGACGAGCGTGTTCAATCTGAGCACGCTCGTTGCTATTTGTGCCCTCTGGATAATTTTAGTGGCTATCTGCTCATCTGCATAGTTAACGATGTAAAATCCTCTACGCAAGACAACAGGTATGAAAACGCATGTTACGCTAAGTGTATGGACCGGAATGGCCTATGGTGTTGTGAAGCGTGTCGTAATTCCCTATGAATACGGTCTGTTTATGACCGATGCCATGCTTCAGTATGCCGATGAGCATGGGTTTACACTGGCATTAACGGGCGAAAACGGAATGGCGGGTTTATACTGGAATCGGGAAGGACAACTTGTGCGACTGGCGGTGGAGGAAGTAAAATAAGGCTTATTATATCTGATTTTTTTAGTATATGCTTATATATTCCAGTAATTGATAAGTTAATTTGCGTAAAATTTCGTTACGGAATGTAGAATACAGAGGTAGCATAAAGCCAATTGGAAAACATGATTCTAACATTTGCTCAATACAGCATTCTTACAGCTACCTATACGTGTGCAACGTATAGTCAGTTGGAGCAAAAAACCCATTTCGACCGGCTTATGATTCAATATTATATCCTTGGATTGTTAAATATTGGCCTGATACGAGCCAGCGATCAGGTACCCTCCGAGACGACCTGTTATGAATTAACGGATATGGGGCTGGCGTACATCGAAGACTACGAGCGGGCTAATCCGGCGCTTATCATCAAACATTTGTCTAACTGAACACCTGAACGAAAGCAATAAGGGAAAACTTTATACGCTCTAAATCAGTCGGTTCGTTCAATGTAGGATTGTGCTGTAGCGATAACCAACGCATTGTTCTGCTCCTCAGGATAATAATTTGGAAGTTCAGAAGAAATGACCTCAGCCGCTGCGACGTCATAAATTCCCAAGGGTAACAAGTCGGGATCAGCCTGGGCCTGATCGAAGTAATGAATAGCCTGGCTCAAAGAGGTAAATCCCTTGGCTACTGGAATAGAAAACAGGTTGAATACAACAATGTACTGCATAACTTCCGGCAATTCGCTGTAGTTACGTCATTGCTATCAGTTTGGATTTGCGCTTATACAGCATTGCAGCCTGCCAGAAATCTATAAATGAGCGGTGATGAAGGCATATAGTATTGATATACAAAGTATTTAATCTATTTTTGTTCATTATTACATAAGATTATCAAAAAATTTGTTAGCGAATTTGAAAATTTGTTAACAAATTGTTTTCTTTGTATAGAAAAATTAAAAAGAATGAATAGTATTTAAACCCGCTTGGCGAAGCCGTGCGGGTTTTTTGTTATCAATTATAGTAATTAAGCTTTTTTTAGTGCCTGTTTTGTGACGCAATGTTGGGATAAACAAGTTATATATACACAATGCTGTTAAAATACTCTGAGTTTAGCAGCAAGTAGGATGAAAACGTAACAATAGCCATCAACATAAGGTAGTCTACTGGTTTCACCGTTCGTACCAAACTTAATTAATGGATTGACGAAAGTTAGAGAAGAGAGTCTCAACGGAGTCAATGTGTTTATTGATTGCAAACCGCTTGTAGCGATGCAATAAGCAATGCCGCCATGAGGGATAATGACACAAATCGCCATCCTGACGAATTACCGGATCAATTAGCAAAGCTACAGGCGCTGATTGCTCATGAGCGAGTATTGTTAGCCAAGGTCAAGTTTAAACGTAAACGGCTGTCGAACCGGCCCTTCGACAACGCGTTATTAATCGCCTTGACACACGATATAGAAAAACGTCTGACTAAATTACAAACCGAACTTCGGAAGCTAACCGAAACGCTTCTATAGCAGAGCGCTTAAAAGGGTCCTGCCAGCGGTTTTCTTCGCTTTAGATTCCTGCGGTACTTTTCTCTGTAGTTAACTCCTGCCTAATCAGCCACATCTTTATTTCACTCAGCATCGTAGCTGCTGATTTGCTTGTGGCTTCTACATCGCTTCGGAGTTGATTTAGGCTGGTTTCTACAGCACCAGACAGGTTGAGAAAGACGCTAAACTCATTAATATGCTGAGGGCCAGCGGGGAGTGGATGACTCGTAAAAAAATTAACTAAATCCTGATATTCGCTCTTAAGTTGCATAGCACGAAAGTACAAAACAGGTCAGTCAGGACAAACGTAAATCGTATTTATCCAACCTTACTTTGTGTGCCAACTTGTAAAATAATGTGTTTAAAGACCACATTGACGGGCGTATAGCCGATGTACTTTATCCCGACTTCGTTTAAGCCGCATTTTAACCGCACTGATGTTAATCTGGTATACCTGAGCAATTTGTTCAATAGTTAACCCCTCTTCATATTTCATTCGGAGCAAAGTCTGGTCGGCCTTCGGGAGCGTCGCAATGGCCTGATTAACTAATTGAAGGGTTTCTTCGTGGAGCTGCCCGGCAGTCGATTCAGGAATATCATAAGGAGTAGTGTCGTCAAGCGAATCAAAGGGGAGTCGTTTGGCTAACCGAAGCTGGTCTGAACAATAGTTATAAGCAATTGAATAGAGCCAGGTTGAAAAACTTGATCGTTCCTGAAAGGCATCCAGTTTATTAAATACCCGCAGAAAGATATCGTGCGTGAAGTCCTGGGCTTTTTCTGTGTCGCGGGTCATGGACAAACAGCGCCGGTAAACCTTATTCACATATCGATTATAGAGCGCTTCAAAGCATTGGTTGGGCTGATTGGGCAAAAATTGCCGAATCATCTCCTCGTCAGTTAATAAAGTGTGCATCAATATATTTTACAAGTTAAAAATAACTGTTTATTTTAAACTTATAAATTTTAGTAATATATCTTAGATGCGTGTATGTAAATTAGGTCACAACAAATATATTAAACGGTATATAATTGATAAACTATTGAGCCTTTGTCGTTTATGGATAGATTCTGTTCAACTGGTTCACAAATAGAATTAACTCGCCTATAGTAAACACCAAATCGACGGGTATGTTTTGAATAGCCTGTTGGGGCATGAAGGCTACCTGGGCTGTTGTGGGTTCCTGAGCAGCAATAACCCCACCTGCCTGCCGGATCGCCTTCAGACCCTGGGAGCCATCCGAATTGGCTCCCGACAGCAATATACCTACCGCGCCAGACCCATACACATCGGCCACTGACTCAAACGTTACATCAATAGAAGGGCGACTGAAGTGGACTTTCTCTGAATCATCAAGTGAAAACGTACCGTCCTGTTCGAGCAGTAAATGGTAGTCAGCGGGGGCTATATAAATGACCCCGGGCGTTAGAATGTCTTTGTCTTCCACTTCCCGGACCAGAAGGGATGTTTTCGTCGCTAATAAATCGGCCAATGTGGAATCGGCAGTGTTTTTTCGATGAACGACAATAATGAGCGCGAACGAGAGTGGGGGCGATAGAGCCGGTAATAGACTAATCAGCACATCAATGCTGCCCGTAGAGCCGCCAATAACAACTACGCTGCATTTAGTGGGAATATGGCCGTCAACTACCTGATTTTTCGCCATATTTTCTCAGTGGCAAGTTGCTTATAGTTAGGCTGAATAGTTGAAAACTTCAGGGTTTCTTTCGATCCCAAAGCCAAATAACTCAGTATGCCCAGACTCTCGTCGAATAAACTCAATACGCGTTGCTGGAGCGCTTTGTCGAAATAAATTAATACGTTCCGACACAGGATGAGATCGAACTCGTTGAAGGAGCGGTCGGAAACTAAGTTGTGCGTCGAAAAAACCATTTTTGTGGCTAACTCTTCGTTAAACTTAACATAGCCGTAGTGGGCGGTGTAATAAGATGAGAAATCCCGGCTCCCGCCCGAAAGCTGATAGTTCTCTGAATATTGTTTCATTGGAGCCAGTGCAAAAATTCCTTTGCGGGCAACGTCCAGCACATCCGGGTTTAAGTCGGTGGCGTAGAGCAGTGTTTTGTGCAGCAATCCGGTTTCATGCAGCAAAATAGCCATTGAAAACACCTCTTCGCCGGTTGAGCAGCCCGCGTGCCAGATGCGGATAAAGGGTTTGGCTGCTAACGTGGGAAGCACGTCTGTCCGAAGACTTTTGTAGAACAGCGGATCGCGGAACATTTCGGTGACGTTCACGGTCAGTTCTTCCACAAAGCGTTTCACATAATCGGCATCAGCCCGAAGCCGGTAGCGTAGTTCGGCAAAACTCGGAAACTTATCCAGCGACCACAACCGGTTGATTCGGCGCTTCAACGATGCCCGCGCATAGTGGGTGAAATCATAACCATATAATTCCAGCACGTCGTTCAGCAAAAGCTCAACCTCTTCCTCCTCAATCATTGGTAGTCATTCGGAATCATGTAAGTACTTGAACAGAATCAGGTTAACAACGTTAGCAGTCGGTCCACATCGATAGGTTTGGCAACATAGTCTGTTGCGCCAGCCCGAAGGCATTTTTCCCGGTCACCAACCATTGCCTGGGCCGTTACGGCCAAAATGGGCGTATCGCGCCGACTGTCGATGTTCTTGATATACGGAATAGCTTCGTAACCGTCCATGTCGGGCATCATCATATCAATCAGAATGGCATCAATGACGGTGTCCGTTCGGAGAATGCCCAGCGCTTCCTGAGCACTCAGGCAGGATATGCAGTCGAACCCCTTCGCCCGTAACGTAGCTGTCAGCGCGAAGATGTTCCGCGAATCATCGTCAATAATCAGGACTCGTTTCTTGGGCATAGTGTTTTGGGGAGTTTACGGAACACGTTTACGACCGGTCGTACAGCCACACCCGCAGGAGTGACACAAGCTGGTCAATGTCAACGGGTTTGGTGATATAATCGGAAGCTCCCGCCTGAATGCACTTATCCCGGTCGCCAGTCATGGCTTTGGCCGTTACGGCAATAACCGGCAGGCTTTTCCACTGGTAATGCTCCCGGATTTTTCGGGCTGTTTCGTAGCCGTCCATTTGCGGCATCATCATATCTAACAAGACGACGTCGATACCAGGTTGTTCGGTTAGCTTTTGCAGGGCCTCTTTCCCATCTAATGCGGCTACAACGGTCATATTATACTGTTCGAGCGCTTTTGATAGCGAGAAAATGTTCCGTACGTCGTCGTCGGCGACTAATACCGTTTTCCCTTTCAGCACCTGATTCATCGCACCCAGTTTTTTGGTCGTGCTTTTTCCGACAGCGTGTTTATTTTCCTCCACTAAATGCAGAAACAATGACACCTCATCGAGCATCCGCTGGTAGGAGTGGGCTGTTTTGACGATAATCGAGTCGGCATATTGCTTGATTTTCAGTTCTTCGGCCATTGATAGGCTTTTGCCCGTAAAGATGATAATCGGCAGGTTTTCCAGGCCCGGATTTTTCTTTGCTTCTTCAAGCGTTTCATAGGCTTTGTGATCGGGAATGCCCATGTCTAAAATGACGCAGTCTACTTCCTTGCGTTTCAGCGCATTCACCCCTTCGGTAATATTGCTTTTCAGTTCTGAACTGATGCTGAACGTTTCCAGGAAATAAGCCAGCGCTTTGGCGTGCTTAGGATTATCCTCAATAATCAGGACCTTTTTAGGGTCACGATTGAGTACATATTCAATCTTTTTGAACACGTCCTGCATCTGTTCAAATGCCATTGGCTTATCCACAAAATCAACGGCACCCTTCAGCCGGCTTTCGTTCTTCAGCTTATGCGACGACATAATATGCACCGGAATCGGGCGGGTGATTGGGTCAGCTTTAAGCGCATCCATAACCTCCCAGCCGCTCATGACCGGCAACTGAATATCGAGCAGAATACCCAGTGGTTTATAGATCGTTGCTAATTTCAGCCCTTCGTCGCCCCGAACGGCCACCACGCCTTTGTAGCCTTTCCGGCGGGCGTAGTCGAGCAGCGATTTAGCAAAATTGGTATCGTCTTCCACGATTAAAATAACCTTATCGCTTTCGTGGATGGCGCTCCGGTCGTCGGCGATAGCTTCAGGAATCGCCGTGCTGACGTACCGTTTGTCTGCTTCAACCGTTGCCGAAACAGGCGCTTGTTCCGGCTTTGGTAAATTATTAATTGGAGCAGGTGCTACAACCGGCGACGGCGAACCGGTTAAAGGTAGATGCACAATGAACTCGCTGCCTTCATCTACCTTGCTTTTCAGTGTAATCTCTCCCCCCAGTAGTTTAGCCAGTTCGCGGCTAATGGACAAGCCAAGTCCTGTGCCACCGTATTTTCGTTTGGTCGAGCCGTCGGCCTGCTGGAAGGCTTCAAACACTAAGGGTTGTTTTTCGGGCGGAATGCCAATACCGGTGTCTTTTACGGCAAAGCACAGCGCCGGGCCACTGGCGCGTTTGGCGTCGGCCTTCTGCCACTGAATCGTTAAGCTCACGCTGCCATTAGCCGTAAATTTCAATGCGTTTGAGAGGAGATTTTTCAGAATTTGCCCCAGCCGCATCCGGTCGGTTTCGATCATGGAGGGCACATTCGGCGCTACATCAATGGAAAACGTTAACCCTTTTTCTTTCGCCACTACGCCAAACAGCGACTGTAACTCATCGGTTATTTCAGCGATGGCTACGTTCTGGTACTCCAGCGTCATCTGACCCGCTTCGATTTTCGACAGGTCCAGAATTTCGTCGATCAGACCCAGTAGACCATTACCCGACGACTGAATGACCTTCGCGTAGTCGACCTGGTCGCCCGTCAGGTTTTCGTCGGTGTTCTCGGCCAACAGACGGCTTAGCAGCAAAATGGAGTTGAGCGGTGTCCGCAACTCATGCGACATATTGGCTAAGAATTCCGATTTATAGCGCGTTGCCAGTTCCAGTTCATCGGCTTTCTTCTGGATTTCGGTGTTTCGTTCTTCCAGCAGCAGGCCGCGTTCTTCGAGTTCGGTATTGGTTTGCTGCAACTCTTCCTGCTGAACGCGCAACTCCTCTTCGGATGCCTGAAGTTTCTGGGCCTGCATTTCCAGCTCTGTGTTCATGGTTTCCATTTCGGTGTGCTGCGCCTGCAACTCCTCAGCCTGTGCCTGCGTCTCCTCTAAGAAATTCTGCAACCGCACGAAATCCAGCGCGGCATTCACGCCAATCGCCATTGTTTCCTGGTTCTGCTCCAGAAATTCGACTTCCAGCAGGGTTGGTTGCCGTAACAGCCCCACTTCAACCGCCCCTACGCAGGTACCATCATACACAAACGGGACGATAACCGTTGTTGTCGGACGAGCGTCGCCCAGCGAGGAACTTACCCGGCTATAGTCGGCGGGCAGATCCTGCACAACAATGGTTTTCTTGTCCGCAATGGCCTGGCCAATCAACCCGGCTCCGGGATTCACCATTTGCGGGGGATTCTGAGCCGCATAACTGCCGGTTAGTTTGAAATTTCCGTCGGTATCAATCAAATAAATAGTTGCCAGCGGAGCGTTCAGGTAATCAGCAAGGGTGTCGACTAAGCGAGTTCCTAATTTAGTCAGCCCTTTCTCCCCCCGAATGGCGTTGCCCACATTCACTGCACCCGTTTGCAACCAGTTTTTATCTTTTAAATCGTTGAAGGTCCGTTCAAGCGAATCAGCCATTAAATTCAGTGCTTTGGTGATACGCCCCAACTCGTCATCCTGTACATCGGTGCTTCGAACGGAGTAAGTACCATCCGAAATCTGCCGGGTAATGCCTTCCAGCAGGGTTATACGTCTGTTCGTTTCGGTATATTTTGCTTCAGCCGCTACTTGCTGAGCAAGTCGGGCGTCCATGTCTTTTTTAATTCGTCCATAGGCAAAGGCCGTAATCAGCATGGAGATGATGGCGGCAATGACCAGCAGAAAGGGCGTGTAGGTAATGTAGAACTGCTGTTGCTGAATATGCTCCTGAAGTAAATTGCTCTCAACCGTTTTTATCTGGTTGGCCACTGCCCGCAAGTCGTCCATCACTAATTTACCCCGCACCATCTCCCGATTTCGGGCGGCCGTATCCCGGCTAAACGTCCGGCTGAGATTGGTCAGGCTGATGGTTCGCTGCATTTGGGCGAACTTGGCCTCATACAACTCTTTTACCCGGTCAAGATTTTTTTGTTGCCCCGGATTATCGTTAGTCAGTTCACGCAGGCGCTTGTAGCTGGCATCTACCTTTTCCTTGCTGCCAGTATACGGTTGTAAAAAAAGTGGGTCAAGGGTCACTAAGTAACCTCGCTGACCTGTCTCGGCATCCTTCATGTAGGAAATGATATTCTCCGCTTCGAGTAGTATCTGATTGGTATGATTGACTAACTGCGAATTGCTGATGAGTTTCTGAATGCTGTAAAACGAAGCGATCAGACTAATCAGCAGCAGCAGGGTCGATAGAGAAAAAACAACCTGGAGTTGCCGGATAACCGAGTTCGATAATTGTGGCATAAAAGCGGATTAAAATGGCTTAGGCGGTTAGGCCAGCGGATACCTGATTTGTTTGGTTAATCGGTAAAACCAGTATGAAGCTGGCCCCTTCGCCTTCGCGGCTCCGGGCCGAAATAAGTCCCTGATGTCTGTCGATATTCTTTTTGGCAATAGCCAGCCCAATGCCGGTGCCTTCGTAGCTGGTTCGGCTGTGTAGCCGCTGAAAAATGACAAAAATTCGATCTAAAAATTTCTCCGCAAATCCAATGCCGTTGTCCTGCACCACAATTCGGCAGAACGCACCGTCGGGAGAGGGGGTACCGTCGATGGCCTTCGTGTCGATTCGTTCGGCAGTAATTTGAATGACGGACGGCACACCGGGCCGGGCAAACTTAAGGGCATTCCCAATCAGATTTTGAAACACCTGCCGAATGCGGGTTGGAATGGCATCCAGCACCGGAAGTGGCCCGACCAGGATGGTTGCTCCTTTGCGGCTGATACTGTCGTCGAAATCCAGTAGCAAGTCATCGAGTATTGTGTTCAGGTTTGTTGGCTGGAAGGCTTCGGGCACCGAAAGCTGCGAATAGGCCAGCAGGTCTTTAATCAGTGTTGCCATCCGCTCCGATGAGCGAATCGACCGATTCAGGTAATCGAGGGCGTCTGGGTTGTCTCTGAGGAACTTCTCTTTAATGGTGTCGTTCAGCAATTGAATTTTCCGCAATGGCTCTTTCAAATCGTGCGATACTACCCAGGCAAATTGTTGCAACTCGTGGTTAGCGCGCTCCAGTTCGGCGTTGTTCAGTCGCAGTTCGTGCGTGCGGAGCGCGACTTCCTGTTCCAGCAACTCAGCCGCCTGTTTCTGCGTATGAATATCGGTGAACGTACCGATCCAGCGAATGATTGTGGCCTGCTGACGAATGGGCAGAACGCGCAGGAGATGATAGCGGTAAGTGTTGGTCGTTAGGTCTTTCAGGCGTACTTCCCGAACGAACTCGGTTCCGTTGGCCAAGGCTTCTTTCCAGGCTTCACAGGCATCGTCGTCTGCATGCATATCTGGGAATGTCGTAGCCTCGTTAGCGTAGCGGTACCAGTGTTCATTTACGTACTCGATCTTACCATTGGTAGTGGCCGTAAACGCCATCTGTGGAAGCGAGGCCAGCACCGCCTGGAGGTCCTGCACTTGGGCAGCCAATGCTTCCTGAGCCTGTTTGCGAACGTCCACTTCTTTACGAAGCGAATCCTGAGCCGCCCGCAGTTCCTGCTGCTGTTCGTAAAGCCGCCGAAGCGTTTTGACCTTCAGCACCAGAATATCCGGGTCGACAGGCTTGGTCAGGTAATCGACTCCCCCGGCAGTGTATCCCTTGGTAATGAATTTCTTTTCGGTATTAACAGCCGACAGGAAGATAATGGAGGTGTCGCGGGCTTTGCTGAAACCGGCTATAGCGCTGGCAACTTCAAACCCGTCCATATCGGGCATCTGTACATCCAGAATAATGACCGAATAGGCAGTGTTCAATACTTTCTTCAGAGCTTCCTCTCCCGATTCGGCGGTATCGACTGAGAAACGATGCAGTTCGAGAATTTTCTTTAAAGGAAGAATATTCTCCCGTCTGTCGTCAACGATAAGAATCATGAGGAAGTTATTGGTTAATACGCTGAGCAAGACTATCTGAGCGGTTCAGCTACTGGGTTAGACTAACAGCTTTATACGAATGTGCGTACATCCGATACTATACGTTTCAGAAATCTTGTCGTGAAGATAAATAGGGATGGCGTAAGCTTCCAAACCAACGACTTAAGTAACATGTGTCAACGCTGTGTCGGCGATCTGCAAACTGGTAAAGTAATAGGCCGGTTTATATAAACCGGAGTGTCGGGCCGTTCTAACAGGGAAAAGCTGTTTTGAGCCTTCTCTTAAAAACCTTAACCAGGTTGGGTGATTTGAAAGTTGGTTAGGCAGCAGGCGAAGGCGCATTTGGATATGGGATAGCAAATGCCCTGCTCTCAGTAGTTGATGGTTGACAATACACCAGAAACGAACGGTTTTTCAGCGCAAATTTTTCTTTGAATTATCCATATTAGTTGCTTCCTAAAACGAACGTAGATTTTGTTTAGAACAATTTCTATAGACAAAAATGGAATACTTAAAAAAACAGCTATTTGCTTTAATTATAAGAAAAATAAAATAATATGGTAAGAAAATCAAAGAACCTAAAATGTGATTATATACCATTTTTCAATTTTGTTAATTACTACAACAAAATATCTTTTAACTATATATAAATGAGCTTATTAAGTTAAAATAGCAAATCCGCCTTTTAATAAATCTGTTTTGTGAAAGCTATCGGCAGCAGCTAAATTTCAATAAATTTCTACTGGATATTTAGTAAAACCATACTGAACATTTGGTAAGTAGACTCTTGTTAACAATTTTCTATTTTTAATAATTTGTGACTAACTGATGTAAGTATTTGATGAAGATTTAATAGTTAACCACCCACTCCATTAACATTATGATGAACAGATCTACTTCCTTACGAGAGTGGAGCCACTCTTTAATTTATGAAGCTGTTAAGGAATCGAATCCGATAGATGACGATTCGCTTGAATGGGTACACGATAGCGAGTGGTCATTACGGCCCCGCACATCCATCTATACACTTGTGGGTAAACGATGTATAGATGTTTTCGTGTCTTTGTTGATTATACTCTTTGTTCTTACATGGCTCATACCCATTATAGCCCTATTTATTGCTTTCGATTCGCCAGGACCATTCTATTTCGTCCAGCGTCGAACAGGCGTTAAAGGCAGACCCTTCTTCTGCCTGAAGTTTCGCACCATGACTTACGTAGCGGTTAGCGCGGAGTTAGAGTTTCAGCAAACGCTAAAGTTCGACTGTCGTGTTACGCGTGTAGGGCAGTTCTTACGCCGTACTAACCTTGATGAAATGCTTCAGTTCATTAATGTATTGGTAGGCGATATGACATTGGTTGGGCCGCGGCCCCATGCTCTGGCTCATGATGCCACACATTGGTCTTCCAGTGCTTATCGCGCCCGATACTTAGTCAAACCTGGTATCACGGGTCTGGCTCAGATTCGGGGTGCCCGTGGAGCAACCATCCATCCCCAATCAATGAATCATCGTGTGCGCTACGACCATCTTTATATTAATAAACAGACATTCGTTTTAGATATGAAAATCTGCGTCGCTACTGTAATGAGCACCCTTCAGGGGGATACAAACGCCTGGTAATAGGCTGTTTCACTAAGTTTTGCCCCAAATTGTACCCCCCCGTCTGTATTTAACAACTATTTGTTTTAATGAATAATTACGCTGTTAAACAAAAAAGGTTGACGTTTCTATCAACCGTCGCCGATGTTATCCATTCTGCTGGAAACGTGGGGCTTATTTTAGTCATTCTGTGCCTGAGTTCCTGCGCTTCCAATAAAAACGTAACGTATTTCCAGAACAATAACAGCGTCGATACAAAGTATTCTGCTACGCTGTCTTCGTCGAACCCGGCTCCGTTACGTATTCAGTCGGAGGATATGCTTGCCATTGTTGTAAGCAGTATGAGTGAGGAGACGAATGCGCTGTTCAACGTACTAAATAGTAGTGCCATTTCAACACCCCATTTTTCAACGGGAGGGGGGAGCCAGCCATTAGGCTATTTAGTTGATATGGCGGGAGAAGTTAACCTGCCTTTGGTTGGCAAGGTAAGAGTGGCGGGCCTAACCCTCGACGAAGCCAATGCCTACATCACGAATCAACTGGTTCGGTATGTGAAGTCGCCCACCGTGAACGTGCGGGTGCTGAATCATAAGTTTACGGTTATAGGTGAGGTGGTCCGACCGGGTATTTATAATCTGTCTGACAAACCAACTACCCTGCCCGAAGTAATTGGTATGGCTGGTGACTTAACGCTTTACGGCCAGCGGAATAAAGTCAAGCTGATCCGAACGATTAATAACAAGCGGGAGATCGTTGAGCTTGATCTGACCTCGCAACAGATATTCAATTCACCATACTACTTCATTGAAAACAACGATGTGGTGTATGTTGAAGCAAGTGCCAGCAAAACATTTTCAGTAGAACGTCCGGTGCAATTGCTGCCTATTGGCTTAGCCCTCACGTCGACGGCTTTATTGATCGCTAATCTATTGTCAAGGTAAACAGTATGGTCAGGACTCGATAATCGGCAAAAGAATGTTGTAATACCATTCGACTATGAGTCTGCCTAACCTAAATGAACATGACAACTACTTCTACGAACTTTTCTGGTGAAAAAGGTTCCCCTTTTACGATAAAGGTGCTGTTAAGTCAATATCTCCGGTATTGGTACTTTTTCATTGCCTCTGTTATCCTCGCACTGGTAGGTGCCTACTGGTACCTGCGTTATACTACGCCAGTCTATCAGATTAATGCCTCCCTGCTAATCAAAGATAACCCTAAAAGCGTAGGTGATGAGATTCTGAAAAAAGGTGGAACTGCCCAAACTCCAAAAGGCGTAGAAAATGAGATAGAACTGCTTCGGTCAAGCAGCCTGATGGCGAAGGTTGTTGATGACCTGATGCTTACAGTTGGTTATTTTAAGGAGGTAAAACTTGGCAGTGATCAGGATATGTACGGCAGCTCTCCGGTTTCTGTTTACCCCGATAGCTTAGCCCCCACAGCTTACTCAGGCCCTTTGTTTATTAACATCCTCAACAAGCAACAGTACGAGCTACAGGACAGTGAAGGAAATGCGCTGGGTCAACACACGTTTAATCAGACTATTAAAAGTGTGTTCGGAACATTCCGGGTAGTATTCAACGATTCGTTGTACCAGTCTGACGATAATGTAATCAAGGTCAAGTTCTTCAAACGTGAACAAGTAGCTAAAGCCTACCAATCAACGTTAAGAATTGCCTTATTAAATCCGAATAGCACTATTCTCAAACTGACCCTTGAAGACAACCTACCTGATCGCGGAAAGCAGGTGTTGGATAAATTACTGAGAGACTACCAGCATTCGACTATGGCTGATAAAAACCTCGAAGCCACCAACACGATCAAGTTCATTGACGAACGACTGCGCCTGATAACGGGGGAGTTGAATGATGTAGAAAGGAACGTAGAGTCATATAAACGAGATGAGAACATCACGGACCTGGGTCAGGAGGGAAATATGTTTCTGAGGGGCGTAAACACGAACGATACAAAAATTAATGAGGTTGACTTGCAGCTCAGCGTACTGACTAATGTAGATAACTATTTAGCAAACAGTGAGACCGGCCTGGCTCCTGCTTCAGCAAACGATCCAATCCTGTCTAAACTGCTACAGAAGTTAGGGGAACTACAGGCCCAGCAGGAAAAATATTCCCGAAGCATGCAGCCCGACAATCCCTTTTTAAAGGGAATAAATTCCCAGATAGCCAACACCAAGACCGCTATTCGGGAGAACGTGGCTAACCAACGGTATAATTTACAGGCAACCCGAACAAACCTTCAGCAGCTTAACGGCCGATATACGTCGGCCATACGAAACATTCCCCGTAAAGAGCGCGAGTTCATCACCATAAAACGGCAACAGAGCATCAAAGAAAGCCTTTACCTTCTCTTACTTCAGAAGAAGGAGGAAACGGCCATGATGTATGCCTCTTCCGTAATGAGTAGCCGGATTGTCGATGAGCCGTCCAGCGTTCCCTATCCGCTGAAGCCCAACCGCAGAAATATTTACTTAGTTGCTTTGCTGGCTGGCTTGCTGTTGCCTGTGGGAGGGTTAAGTATTCGGAACCTACTCAGTGATAAGGTTAAAAGCCGGAAAGACATCGAGAATGAAACAGGTATTTCTGTGTTCGGCGAAATTATGCGGAAGCCTAAGACACTGAAGAGCACCATCATTGACATCGATAGTAATCGAATTATTGCCGAGCAGTTTAAGGTTCTCCGCGCTAACCTGCCTTATGCTGATGGTAACGCTTTGCCGCTGGGGGGGCAAGTACTCCTGGTTACTTCATCGACGGTTGGGGAAGGCAAAAGCTTTTTCAGTACCAACATGGCGTTCAGCCTGGCTCAATTAGACAAACGGGTTGTTATTCTTGAACTGGACTTACGAAACCCAAAAACAACGGAGTACCTCGGTATGCCGGATGGTCAAGCCATTGGTTTGTCGAATTACCTTAATCGCGAGGTGCCCGTCAATGACATAATTCGACAAACCGACTTATCGCCGAACCTACACCTTATTTCCAGTGGTTCGTTACCACCAAATCCATCCGAACTTCTTTCGAACGGGCGCATCGTTACGCTTCTGAATGAGCTTCGACAACAGTTTGATTACATCATTCTGGATACTCCTCCTGTAGCATTTGTGGCCGACACGCTTATTCTTGGCCCCTATGCTGACGTAGCCTTCTACCTTGTCCGGCAGGCATACACCCCCCGCAATTACATGCAGTTGCTATCGGGTTTGGAGACCAGTCAGAAGTTCAGATCGCTGCATGTAATCTTCAATGGGGTTGAGTACGCATCCTCGAAGAAGGTTGGGTATAATTATGGATACGCTTATTCAAAAACAAAAACGAGCTAACCTATGCCCTGGTTTGTCTTATACACGAAACCTCGTAACGAGAAGCTTGTTGCCGAGAAGTTACATAGGCAAGGCATAGACGTGTACTGCCCGCTTATAAAAACCCAACGGCGATGGTCTGACCGAATGAAGATCGTTCAGCAGCCCTTGTTTCCTTCCTACTGCTTTGTCCGCCTTGAAGAGCGGGAACGAGCCAGGGTATTTGGTGTGCAGGGCGTTGTCCGTTACTTATTCTGGCAGAAACAGGCAGCCATTGTGCGGGAGGCTGAGATTGATGCAATACGATTGATGCTGAACGAAGTGGACAATGAACTCATCCAGCTTAAAGTGTATAACCCTGGCGAAACCCTGCATATTGCATCAGGGTCGTTCATGGACGTTAGCGGTACTGTTGTGCGCCAGCAGGGAAGAATAGTAACAGTTGTATTAGACGCTTTACAACTGATGTTAACCGTCGATCTGTCGAAAACGATTGTCAAAGGATAAGATCTGTCGGTCGCTTACCTCACGTCAATAAAAAATTATACAATTAGTTACCCGAGTAGGTCCTCAGAATGGGACTGACCGGGCGAAGCCATAAGCGCTTGCTCTACTTTGCTCATTATGAAACCAGCCACCTTACTGTATAAGCACTCCCTTTATTCGAAAGCGCTCTACTGGGGTAAACTTGTAACGGTTACAGGCGGGGCACAGATTATTGTTCAGGGAACGGGGCTATTAGCAGGTATTTTAATTATCCGTTTGTTACCCACCGAAGAATACGCCTATTACACTTTAGCCAATACGATGCTGGGTGTTATGACGATGCTGTCGGACGGAGGTATCAGCAATGGAGTCATGTCGCTGGGTGGAAAAGTGTGGCAGGACAAGGCCAAATTAGGGGTAGTATTGGCATCCGGTCTGGAACTTAGAAAAAAGTTTGCCATTGTGGCATTATCGCTTGGCGGAGCCTCCTTAGCCTTTCTTTTAATACGCAACGGTGCCAGTTGGTTCACGACGGGGCTTATTGTTCTGGCTTTATTACCAAGTTTTTTGGCCGCCCTGTCCGACTCGTTGCTGGAGATTGTTCCCAAACTCCACCAGCAGGTTAACTCGTTACAAAAAAATCAGACTGCGGTTGGCATTGGTCGACTTTTCCTAACCGGACTCTGTTTACTTGTTTTCCCCTTCACCTGGGTGGCTGTTTTAGTCAATGGTATAGTGCGTGCCTATGGCAATCTAAAACTGATGGACGTTGCTTATCGGTTCGCGGATAGAGCCTCCCAGCCTGATGCCCAGACGCGCAGGGAGATTGTGCAGGCAGTTAAGCGTATTATGCCTATTACGCTATATTACTGCCTTTCCAGTCAGATTATTATTTGGATTCCCTCACTTATTGGCAACGTAGAAAGTGTTGCACAGGTAGGGGCCTTGAGCCGCCTGGCGATGGTTTTAAACCTGATTTCCACATTAATATCTACGCTTATACTGCCCCGATTTGCCCGATTACCGGTTAACAACAAAGCTGAAGTTGTTCGGTCATTTCTATACATTCAGTTCCTGCTTGGCTTTATATGCGTGGGTGTTCTGGGTATTTTCGCCCTGTTTCCGACGCAATTTCTGTGGGTTCTGGGCAAATCTTATTCTAATCTGTCTAGCCAATTAGTGCTTATGATTCTTGCCAATTGCATTGGCCTAACCGCCAGCATCACTGGTAATATTATCGCAAGCCGAGGGTGGTACATTAATCCGTTTATTATCATAGCAATCAATATATTCTCTCTGGTTATCAGCCTTTTTCTATTCAATTTGTCGCAAACTACAGGGGTATTATATTACAATATTTTGTTAGGTACCATAACCTATTTTTTCACTTTAGGGTATGGAGTCATTCGCATAATGTCCTACAACTATGAAAAAGCTTAAGGGACAAGGCAAATTGACAAAACTAATTGCGTCGAGAGTGGCTAAGTTAAATCGAAGCTATTTTTCAACACTGGTATATAACACCCGGCAACTTGAGCAGATAGCCAAATGTGCAGATAGTAACCAAACCGTTGCATTGAATCTTGTGGGCTTTTCGTCCTCGAATGATTATCCTGAGCAAATACTATCTATCCTGTCCTTTATAAGACATGTAGGGACACCACTCTCCTGGACAATCTACTCTGATGGGTCTCATACGAACATAGAGGTGGAAAACGTACAGGCTGCGCTGCCGTTCGTTAAAGTAGTCAAAAGCAATGTAGTATGTATTGCTCCCTATAATACAGATGATTTGAAATCTACTTTACGGCCATACACAGCAGAACTAAATCAGTATGCCCGCGCTCATTTCTTAGGGAAAAGATTACTGCTTTACCTGAATCACATAGTTGACAGGCCAACCCTATTTTTAGATTCAGACGTTATATTTTATGCCAAATCGCCTGTAATAACGACATTGTTAAGTGAACCTATTAATGGTTGTTTTTTAAAAGATAAAGTATGGGGTTGCTTAGATAGTCGTTATTTAATTTATAATAGACCCGAGCGGCACCAGGTAAATGCAGGTTTCTTTCTATTAAACTGCGAACTAACGGAATTAGACAGAGGTCTTAACTTCCTTAAAAATTTAGGACATACGTATGAATATTTTAGTGAGCAAACCATTATGCATATTCTGCTTACATCAAATAAGCTTAAACCGCTCGATCCAGAACTATTCATTGTTAATACGTGCGACCAATTTGATTTTTCCTATGCTTACACCCGGGATAAAATAGCAATTCGACATTATACCGGCCCCATCCGCCATAAAATGTGGCAGCGGGATTGGAAATGGCATTTGTCAATGGATTGATTTTATTGAAGATGAATTCATTACCTGGAACCTGTTTAAAACAGCTTTTCAGCCATAATATGCCCATCGGTGCCAGTTTTACTGGCGTAGAATATTTAAAGAGGCTGTTAAAGAACGTATCCCAGGTTTAAGTTTTTTACTATTGTCAAACTAGACAAACTCATGCGTAAAATCGTCGGACAAGGTAAATTGACAAAATTCATAGCATCGAAAATTGGTGCTATGCATAAAGACAATTTTTTAAAACTAATTTATAATCCGCATACATTGACTAATATAGTTTCGCTTGTTAGTTGTGGTAAAGAAATTAACCTGCAGGTTGTAAGCTATTCTTCACATCGTGATTTTAGCGAACAGGTACTCTCTATTTTATCATTCATTAGATACGTAGGTACACCTCTCTCATGGACCATTTATTCTGATGGTTCACACACAAACAGCGAGGTAACTATTCTTAAAGCTGCTTTACCATTCGTCCGACTTGTAAGCAATACAGTAGATGAACAATATTTCAGTCAAATCGACACTAAACCGTTCATAAAACGCCATGCAGAAGTATTGGCCCACTTTGCACAAAATCATTGTTTGGGTAAGAAACTTTTGTTTTATTTAAATCATTCGATAACGGAGCCAACGCTCTTTCTTGATTCAGATGTATTATTTTATAATAAGGCCAGTATTTTTCATACAATTATTCACCAGGAGGCCGCCGGATGGTACTTGCCCGATGAAGTTTCTGGCTGTTTGGACAGCCGCTATGAGCGTAATGATTATGTTGATTCCAGTCAAATCAATTCAGGTTTTTTACTCTTAAACAAAGAATTCGATACGTTATCAGAAGGTTTGAGTTTTGTGCGAAAGATGAATTATACGTATGAGTACTTTAGTGAGCAAACCGTATTTCATATTTTGTCCAAACAGAATGAACTTACGCCGTTTGGCTCAGAGGTATTTATTCTAAATACGCGCGACCAGTTTGATTTTTCCTATGCGTATACCCGTGATAAAATAGCCATCCGGCACTACACCGGCCCCGTTCGTCATAAAATGTGGCAACGGAGCTGGAAATGGCAATTATCACTCACTTAAGTAACACGTAGACCAATGGCAAACAATCGGGGAATTTATTTAGTCGCTAACTTCAAGAGTCAGACCTTATGCGAAAACTTAATTTATTCTATCCGTCAGTCAGGTTGTACATTACCGATCAAGCTGATTCACTACGGGGGTAAACGAATTAATTCGCTGTATATACAAAGTCAGGTTCAATTGGTGGATGCGTTGGATTTCCCGGTTGAAGGTACTCACTTCCTCGACCGGCTGCAATCAATACTGACCGACTGTCCACGCGGGTATTTGCACCGGTTTCTGGCCTGGTTTGGGGAGTGGGACGAATTTATTTATTCCGATAATGACATTGTCGCCCTTATGAACTGGGAGAATTTGTTCGACTTTCTGCCGGGGCATCAGTTGGTTCATGCTGATGAAGAATACCTGACCGAAGGGCGTTTCAACCATAATAAACCCCAGTTTATTCAGGAGTTATTCGGTCCAGATGCACTCACAAAAGCCTTTACCGCCGGTCACTACCTGTCTGTCAAAGACAGTCAGATCGTTGCCGATATTGACCTGGCCATTGAGTGGTTTAAAGCGTATCCTGAGGTTCCCAAATTGCATGATCAGTCGTTGCTTCACATTGCCTCACTTTTAGGTAAATGGCGCACACTAAATCTCTGCAAAGACCCGAATAACTGGTTAACCACCTGGGCAAGCGATTATCGGAATAACCTAACGATCATTCAGGCTATTCAGGCTGAACAGAAGATCAGTCACCTGCACTATTCGGGCCGAAAGCCAGATGGTACTCAACCGGTTGATGATTTATTATTCTCAAACCTGCCGCAAACACAACGCCTGAACCGGCTGATGGTTAGCGGACTACAAAACATAATTCACTTAGATTATCTGCGCTTTCAGCGAAAACGGGTAAAACGAGTGATCACTAAGTTATTCAGGTAAATGTCGGAACAGCCAGCTATTTGTACGTTATTCGAAGGGCACTATCATTATGGCGTAGCGGCATTAGTCAATTCGTTATACAAGCAGGGATTCAGAGGGGATATTTATGCCGGGTATCGGGGCACCCTGCCTGCATGGGCCTGTTCCACTGCCACAGATGAGGTTATTGACTGGCCTGGCGCTCAGTCGGTTCAAATCACTGATGAGTTACGACTTCATTTTCTGCCGCTCGATACTGACTACCACTTCACTAATTTTAAACCCGACTTCATGTTGATGCTTTGGGAAGGGGTAGCTCAAAAGGCCGAACAACTTTTCTACTTCGATCCAGACATTGTGCTGCTCGCTCCCTGGTCTTTCTTCACCCAATGGGCTACCTGTGGTGTTGCGTTGTGTGAGGACGTTAACTCGCCATTAGCTGAATTTCATCCCCGGCGCGTAGCCTGGCGACGCTATTTTTCAACGAAGAGCATACAACTGCATTTTCGTAATGCCATTTATGTAAACGGTGGTTTTGTGGGGGTAGAAGATAAGGCTTTTCTAAATCTGTGGAAGCAGGTTCAGGAGGCAATGGCTCCGCAAATTGGTGGCCTTAGTCGGTCTTCGCTTACTGATATGCCGTCAATGGCTGTCGATCAGGGACCTCTGAATCCCTTCGGAAAAACAGATCAGGATGCATTGAACGCAGCCGTTGAAGCCTGGCATGGCGACGTAAGTTTCCTTGGGAAAGAGGCTATGGCGTTCGAATCAGGTACCATCTTAATGCCCCATGCGCTCGGCCAGCCTAAACCCTGGCAATGGCCGTATCTTAAACAGGCCATGCAAGGCAAACCCCCTCGGGTAGTTGACCGGGCTTACTGGGACTCGGCCAATGAGGTACTTCAGTCGCAACCAGATACTATCGTTTTATTGAAAAAATTTACGATTAGTATTGCCGCTTTCATAGGCCGATTCTACAGGCGGGGAACCATTTGAACGTATGAAAATTGTTTTTCTCTGCGGCTCATTAGAACCCGGACGCGATGGGGTGGGTGATTACACGCGTAGACTGGCGGCTGAATTGCTCAGGCAAAAACACCAGGCTACCATTATTGCGTTACATGATCCTCAATTGACGGGACAGATCGTAGAGGATTTGCAGCCGGAAGAAGATCAGCTCGTCTATACGTTGCGTTTATCGAATAAATTATCGTGGGCTGACCGTGTTCGTGAGGCTCAAACGTTTATCAATGCTAACAATCCCGACTGGATCAGCCTGCAATATGTTCCTTTTGCTTTTCATGAAAAAGGCTTACCAGTTGGCTTGTCTAAGGTATTGCAGCAACTGATTGGAAGCAGGCCTGTGCATATCATGTTTCATGAATTGTGGGTAGGGCTATCAAAACAGTCGTCGAAACGACACCGCCTGCTGGGGTTCATTCAACGCTACCTGGTTCGATCTTTACTAACTACCCTACGGCCTTATGCCATACACACGCATACTCCTTTATACCAGATTCAACTTGACAAACTCGGCACGCCGTCGTTGATTTTGCCGCTTTTCTCAAATATACCCCAGGTAACATTTACCCGTAACAGGACCGGGGAGCATACGGGCGACGTAGAGAATCAAATCAAATTCGTGTTTTTCGGTGGAATCTCGCCCAATGCGCCCGTGAACGAGTTAGCTGCTGAAGTGGCCAGATACGCCGATAAGAAAAAGATAACCGCTAAATTAACCATTATAGGCCGAAATGGGCCTGAACAGGCAACCTGGGTCACAGCCTGGCGTTCGCATGGATTTACTGTAACTGTATTAGGCGAACAATCATTGGAAAGCATTTCTAAAGTGCTCCTTCAATCATCTATTGGCCTTTCTACAACACCAGCCGTGCTGTCGGGTAAGAGTGGGTCTATTGCCGCTATGCACGCTCATGGCTTACCTGTGCTGTGTGTCTCGGCTCCCTGGCGGCCCAGAAATTTATCATCATTTAAAATGGCTCCAGGTGTATCAGAGTACATTCCTGGAAACTTTGAGCCTGTTATGAACAGCCGAAAGAGCCTGCAATTACCGGCTATCACTGTAACTGATGTGGCCCATCAGTTGCTTGATACGCTCCTGCTAATCAATAACCGAAGTCTGACAACACCCTTATTATGAACTTCTATCCCTCCTCTCAAAGCCCGGCGAAACGACAATTTGGGCTTGACCTGATCCGGGCTGTTGCCATAGGATTTGTGTTATTATCGCATTTTGCCAAAACAATTGACTACTTAGGCTTTTGGGGAGTCGAATTATTTTTCGCCTTAAGTGGCTATCTAATCGGTCATATTTTGTGGCGGAGTTTTTCAAAGTCAGACAATTGGTCAGGGGCTCAGATTATTAACTTCTGGTCGCGACGCTGGTGGCGTACCCTCCCCAGTTATTACCTGTTTCTGTTTATATCGTTAGCATTAGCCTATCTTTTCAGCGAACCTCTACCACCAACGGCCATCTTAACAAAGTTTATTTGGTTTGGTCAGTCATTCACGAAGCATTACACCTGGTTTTATCCGGTTTCCTGGAGTCTGTGTATTGAAGAATGGTTTTATCTACTGTTTCCGCTCTTATTACTGCTCTTCACACAGTGCAATCTAAAAGCAAAAACGGCCTTTATACTGGCAATCCTCACCATCTTTATAGGCTGTGCTGGTATCCGGTATCTGTTGATTAGTAAATACATAGTAAGCAACGGAGGGATTGGTACCGATCTGCGGCTCATCACGATAGCCAGACTTGACGCTATCGCCACCGGGGTTCTCATTGCCTATTGCACAGCAACCGTTAAATCACTCACTAACCGGGCGCTTACGTTTTTCATCATAGGTATGATTCTCATTATTGGCTCAATCATAATTCCTTATGCACTGGGTATGTCGTTTGATATGATCAGAGCCAATCCATACTTGCTCCTGTCTGCCCCTTTAGGCAGCGCACTTATTTTACCGTTTTGCAGCACTATGAAGCGCCCAACAGGAAGATTTGCCGCTTTCGCCGATACTATAGAAAAGGTTAGCTTATGGTCTTATTCCATTTATCTATGCCATATGCCTATTTTAACTACTATATACGCCCTTCAGGACAGATTCCTGGGGCCAGATTTTCGCGGTAATGTGTACGGAAACTTAGTGACCAAAACGGTTGGGTGTGTACTAATCCTGATTGTATCGGCTTTCTTATATAAATATTTTGAGTCGTCGTTCACACGAAGAAGACCGGCTGAACTGCACTTTGTAAGCAAGCGGGCAGATGTTTATGCCTGATCGTGCATATGAGGCCATAAATCGGATCAATCAGCTACTAATATGCCCTTAAAAATTCTTTTTTTATCGCATGTTTTTGCTCCTGCAATTGGTGGTATTGAGACCAGTTCATTATTCCTGGCAAACGCGTTTGCTGAGGCTGGCCATCAGGTGCGTCTGATGACTATGACAACTGGCGAAACGACGGACGCTTTGCCTTATCGGGTAATACGAAAGCCATCAATCAGTAAAATGATTCAGCAGCATTTATGGGCTGATATCGTGTTCGAAAATAACCCCTGTTTGCGCTTAGGCTATCCTGAATTATTCTTTAGAAAACCATCTATAATTGTTTTGCATACCTGGCTAAACGAGCTAAATGCTACCAGCAATTTTGTTGATCGAATTAAATTATTCTGGCTTAGCCGCGCCAAGAAAGTAATAACCATCAGTAAAGCGGTTCAGCAACGTTGCTGGCCATCGGCAGTAGTTATCAGTAATACCTACAATGACCGGCTATTTGGCGTGCGTCATCAGGAACGCAGGAAAGACTTTGTATTCGTAGGGAGATTAGTTTCTGATAAAGGGGTTGAATTAGCTATTCGTGCCTTTAGCAGCCTGGCTTTTTCTAACTCAGGTCCTGAATTAGAAAATACGACCCTGACTATCATAGGCGAAGGAACTGAATATGATAAATTGAACGAGCTTGTCAATACGCTTCCCGATCCGAGTCGGGTTCGGTTTGTGGGTTCATTAACAGGGGAAGCCTTAGTGGATGAGTTAAATCGCCACTCGTTCCAGTTCATTCCGTCCATTTGGGAAGAGCCATTCGGTATTGTCGCTCTGGAAGGGATTGCCTGTGGTTTGATTCCTATCGTATCAGACGGTGGTGGTCTGCCCGATGCAGTTGGGCAGGCTGGAGTTGTCTTTAAACGTGGCCAACTGGATTCGCTGATAGCCGTGACTACTGCTTTACTTCAATCTGACGAATTGCAGGAGCAATGCTTAAAAGCAGCATCAGACCACTTGTCAGCCCATAGCTCGAAAGCAATTGCAAAACAATATTTAGCTGTTTTAGAGCCTTATACGCCGACTGCATGAACGTAGTTTATACAGCTCCCAACCGGGCACACCATTACCGCTACGCGCTGGCTCTGCACAAAGCCGGTATGTTGCGTGCCTTTATCAGTGGATTCTCACGATTGAGTCCCCGTGCAAGAATAGACACACTCAAGCGCGAAATACACCGTGCCGATTTATTGCAGACGGTTTATATAGCCAGCCTAAAGGTTGGCATGCCCGCAACAGCCAGCGCTTATCTGGCATACTGGTCGAAAATTGAACAGGATTATGCCTGTCAACAATTTATTGATGGCTCCGATGTGTTCGTGTTCTACAACGGCAGTGGTCTGCACACTTGCCAGTATGCCCGCCAGAAAGGCGTTATTACGGTTGTGGAGGCCGTCAACTCGCATATAGACTATCAGGAGCAGATAATGGAAGAAGAACACCGACGGCAACACCTGCCGTGGCGACCTTCTCTAAAAAAAGAAAAGGAACGGCGAATTGAGGAATATCATCAGGCCGACTATATCCTGACCCCGTCAGAATTTGTAAAAAAAAGTTTTCTTGCATTTGGCTTTCCTGAACGTAAGCTCTTAAAAGTACCTTTCGGCTTCGACCGCTTGCCGGTTAACACGGTTAAGAACAACCCGAAAAACTTTACGATACTTTATGTGGGTAGTATATCCGTGCGTAAAGGTGTACGATACCTCATTGAAGCATTCGGGAAAGTACAGCATCCACACAAAAAATTGGTGATAGTGGGACCCCGAACAGATCCCGATGGGCTTCACGGGGTTTCAATTCCGGCTAACGTCGTGTTCACGGGTAGTTTGAAAGGCGATGAGTTGGCGCAGGCCTATCAGGCAGCCGATGTGTTCTGTTTACCGTCGCTTGAGGAGGGCTTAGCTTTAGTTCTTGGCGAAGCCTTGTCATACGGCCTACCTATCGTTACCACAACAAATTCAGGGGGCGATGATCTGCTCACCGATGGGCGGGAAGGCTTTATTGTACCCATCCGCGATGCCGAAAAATTGCACGAGAAATTGCAATTACTGGCCGATGACGACGATCTGCGTCAGACGATGAAACTGGCCGCTCAAGCCAGGTCGCAGCATATTGAAGGCTGGCAAGCCACCGGCGAATTACTGACATCCACATTAGGGTCTCTTTTACCAACCCGTTAGTATAGACGATTTAATGAAAACTGACCAGCAATCGGATAAAGCAGCTATAAGGTGCGAGCGGCTCTTATATGCCATCGTGACCACACTGGTTTTCGAGGGCCTGATTCGTAAGGTAGTGCCGAGTGCGCTTGGTCTGGTTATTTTCTTCATTAAAGACTTTCTGTGTCTGTATGCCCTCTACTTAGTAACCACTGTCAGGTTACCAGGTCTGGCAACGTGGCTAAACACCCGGTGGAAGATAGTGGCGGTCTTGTTCATTCCCTTATTGATTTATACTGCTTTTTTAGATCTGCCTCTGAGTGTATTTGCCGCCAAGCAATACCTGCTTTACGCGGGTGTGAGTTTGCTGGTGCCACTGGCGTTTCCCGAAAACCGGGTTGAGCAGTTCAAGCGATTTGCTTTGTTATTTGCGCTACTGCTGATTCCTACAACCACTGTAGCTATTTTACAGAACTCCCTGCCTCCCTCGCATTGGCTCAACCTTAGTGTGGGCGGGGAATCACTGCAGGGTTTTGCGGCAGCAGGGTTTTTGCGCGTTAGTTCTACGTTCTCGTTCACAGGGCAGTATGGTTGGTTTCTGAATGCTGTGTGTGCATTTATAATCTCAGGGTTCTTTCTGCCCTCCCACCACAGCAAAAGATCGTTTTTTTGGCGGACCGCAATGCCGCTGGCTTCAGGAATTCTGCTCACCATTGGCGTATTTATCACGGGTGGACGAACGGCTGTATTCGGCAACGCAGGCTGTATACTTGTTGGCTTCGCACTGTCGGTCTGGAAGTCGCCTGTTACATCGGTTCGAAAGGGGCTGTTGGTAGGTTTATTTTTAATACCGAGCTTCTGGCTACTGCACGAACTAAAACCCGAATTTTTTGCCGCTTATGATGCACGATCAGCGGGAACAGAAGACGTGTCGAACCAGGAAGAAATGCAGGACCGTATACTCGGGGGGTACACTGACTGGACAAACTGGTACGGTGAGCAGGAGTTAACTTCCATACTCATTGGCAATGGGCTGGGTATAATGAGCAATGGTTCCGACAAGATTAGTAACTATGCCTCCACCATTCGGTCAACGGGTTTTTGGATGGAGGGCGATGTCTCGGCAACCGTTTGGGAGGGTGGTATCTACCTGATGTTGCTTTGGTATGGGTTTAGGTTTGCCGTTATTGTATTCTGCCTGCGGCTGTGGCAATCAATGAAAAATCCTGATTATTCACTCGTGTCGTCGTTTATGCTCGCTAATGTGATTATAAATGGGGTAATGGGTAATATGGCTATGCAACCGCCTATCGCCATTTGGTGGTGGTTGTCGGTAGGGTCTATAATCGCTGTTTATGGATTTGACCGGGAGTTCGTAAAAAAAGATAGTGCATCTGATGGTCGTCGTTCGCCTAACAATCATTTGCGGCACACCTTGAGCATTCATACCGCAGTTGCCTGATACCACCATGAGGAAACTGATTTTTATCAATTCACACCCTATCCAGTACTTTGCTCCCATGTATAAGTACATGAATGAACAGGGGGCTCAGGTTGCCGCCTGGTATGCCTCCGGGGGAGTTCAGAACGGAGAAATGGATAAAGAGTTTGGGGTTAACATCCAGTGGGACATTCCGCTGCTGGATGGATACGAACATCGCTTCTTCAGCAATGTATCCCTAAAACCATCCCACGCGAACGGTTTCTTGGGGCTAATAAATTTGAGTATGATTGCTGAGCTGTTTCGTATACCAAAATCAGTACTGATTGTACACGGCTGGCACTACTTCACCCATTTTGTAATCCTTATGCTGGGCAAACTTAACGGTCATGTTGTTTGCCTTCGGAATGACATGCCGCTGAGCCACGAAAAATTGAAGTCAGGCCGGAAACAAGCCTTGAAGCGCTTTGGGTTAAAGCACATTTTATTTCCTCGAATTGACTATTTTCTATATATCGGCACCCAAAACAGGCTCTTTTATAAGAGTTATGATATTGCTGATCAACGGTTAGTAAGTTGCCCATATGCTGTTGATAATGAGCGTTTTTCTAACGCTCATTATGATATTGTCGCTATAAAGTCGAAGTTAGGCATTCCCATTACACATAATGTTATCCTTTATTCCGCTAAGTATATCGGTAAAAAAAGACCCCTCGACCTGCTTCAAGCTTTCAAAGACCTGAACGCCCCTGATTGCTGGCTCGTGATGGTGGGCGAAGGCGACCTGAGAGGCCAGATGGAGCAATACATAGCCGAGCACCAGCTTCAGCAGGTCGTGCTGACTGGATTTGTAAATCAAAGTACCATTGCTGAGTACTATGCCGCCAGCGATGTATTCGTTATGTGCTCGTCGTTAGGGGAAAACTGGGGGTTGTCGGTCAATGAGGCTATGAATTTCGACCTGCCCATCCTTGTGTCGGACTTAACCGGCTGTTCAGATGATCTGGTCGTAGAAGGTTCCAATGGGTATATTTTCAAGACTGGTGATGTGGCCGAACTGACTATGAAACTCCGGCAGATAGTGGTCGACAACGATCTGTCCTGGCAAGTAGGTTCTAAAGAAGTCATTGCGGATTACAGTTATGCAACCATCCTGAGTAATATGCTGTCTATACCCGAAGTCAGCAAAGAAGTAGCATGACAATCATTTTTCTGACTCATCCCGCATTTCTGGGATCAGAGAGTATGCCTCGTTATGCAAGTTATCTGTTGACGGGCATGGCCGAGCGTGGGCACAGAACCGAACTTTGGCAACCACAGCCGGGCGTTTACAACTGGCCAGTCCCGCAGGGATTGAAAAAATGGCTTGGCTACATTGATCAGTATGTGGTGTTTCCCCAGGAAGTAAAACAACGAATCAGACGACTCCCTAAAGACACCCTGTTCGTGCTGACCGACCATGCTTTAGGACCCTATGTACCCCTGATAGCGAACAGACCTCATGTAATTCACTGCCACGACTTTCTGGCGCAACAGTCAGCTTTAGGGGAATTGCCCGAAAACCCTACCTCATGGACAGGCCAGCACTATCAGGCGTATATACGCAGAGGATTTTCGCAGGGGAAAAATTTTATTTCCATTTCAGACGCCACACAGCATGATTTACACCGCGTATTGGGCAGGAAACCCCCCATGTCGGAAATCGTCTATAATGGTCTGGTAACTGGCTTTACCCCTGCCGAAGATGTTACGAAAGCAAGAATCGAATTACAGCATGAATTGCCAATCAATGTATCGGACGGATTTCTACTCCACGTAGGCGGCAATCAGTGGTATAAGAACCGGAGCGGTATCATCCAGCTCTATACTGCCTGGCGAGCGTCTTCAAACCGCCAACTCCCGCTGTTGCTGGCCGGGTCAGCACCATCGGAGGAATTGTTGGCTCTCCATAAGCAATCGCCCGTTCGGGACAGCATCTATTTCTTGACTGGTGCGTCAGATGGATTGGTCAAAAAACTGTATCAGGCGGCTTCAATGCTATTGTTTCCGTCGCTGGCTGAGGGATTCGGCTGGCCCATTATCGAAGCGATGGCGTCGGGTTGTCCGGTCGTTACCACCAACGCATCCCCTATGACCGAGGTGGCCGGTGGGGCCGCTTTTCTGATTCCGCGTCTCCAGAACGGCCATAACGCTCAGGCGTGGGCAGTTGATGCGGCCGCAATTGTTGATCAAATCATACGCTTATCCCCTGCCGAACGCCATATGGTTGTGGCATCAGGCCTTCTCAACGCACAACGATTCAACGCTGCCACGCATTTAGATCGAATTGAACAGTTTTACAAGACTGTTGTCGTCAATTCTGTCTAATACAGTTCAATAGCACAGTTGAGTCAGACGTGATGCCTAAATCTTGTTAAGCGTTCGTATTTAACTAATTTTTTTCTGTTGACTCAGCAATGCAAATTTTACACGTAATAGCCAGTTTCAACCCAGTCATTGGCGGGCCTGCTGAGGTTATACGTAATATAACTTTAGAGCACGATAAATTAACCATTAAGTCGGAAGTTGTTTGTCTTGATGAGCCAAACGCCTTGTTTTTGACCAACCTATCGCCAGCGTTTACTGTTCATGCGCTTGGGCACGCCGATAAATTCTGGTTCTTTAATCGCAGGCTGATCACCTGGCTTAAACAAAACGTTGCCCGATTCGACACCATTATCATACACGGGCTTTGGCTGTATCCAAGTTTTGCCGTTAATGCCGTGATTCAACGCTTAAAAGCAGAGTCACTACAGAGTGCCGGAACGGTCAGAAAAGTACCTCAACTGCTGGTTTTTCCACACGGTATGCTTGACCCCTACTTTCAGGGAGGGGGACGACGACTTAAAGCTATTCGGAACTGGATTTACTGGAAACTAATCGAACGTCGGGTTGTCAGCGGAGCCGACGCGCTGTTGTTTACCTGCGAAACCGAGTTGTTACTGGCCCGGAAAACATTCAGCCCCTATCAGCCTAAGCAGGAAATCAACGTAGGGAATGGCATTGTTGATCCGCCACCTTTCTCCACCACGATGACTGACGCCTTTCTGGAAAAATGCCCCGGGGTAACAGGCAGGCCCTATCTGCTATTTCTGAGCCGAATCAACTATAAAAAGGGCGTTGATTTACTGGTAAGTGCTTATGCTGCGATTGTAGAGGCTCAACTTGAAGCAAAGCAGCAGTTGCCTTTGCTGGTCATTGCCGGACCGGGTTTAGATACGGCCTACGGCGAAATGATCCGGCAACTGATACAGAAACATCCCGTGGTTGACGATATGATTTTCTTTCCAGGTATGCTAACGGGAAATGCCAAATGGGGAGCCATTTATGGTTGCGAAGCATTCTCGCTACCCAGTCATCAGGAGAATTTTGGAATTGTCGTAGCCGAAGCTTTAGCGTGTGGCAAACCCGTACTCATCTCTAATCAGGTGAATATCTGGCGAGAAGTGGTACAGGGTGGCAGCGGAATAATTGGTGACGACTCGCCGGAGGGCACCCAGCAGGTGATTGAGTTATGGCTCTCTATGGCCGGGCATGAACAGCAAAAAATGGCCCACAATGCCCGAAAGACATTTGAAAATCATTTCCAGATGGAGCGGGTTATTCACCGCCTGAATAACGTATTTGACTCAATCAATAGTTACTAACTGTGCGTATTGCCATCTTGCAGGGTGCTTTTCTACCCGTACCGACTATCCTGGGTGGAGCCGTCGAGAAAATGTGGTTCTCGTTGGGTAAAGAGTTTGCACGGCAGGGACACGACGTGCTACACGTCTCTCGATTAGTCGGTGGGCTGCCCTCATCCGAAACGATTGAGGATGTGCAACACATCCGTATCCCTGGATTCAATACACCTCGGTCGGGTCTGATACTGAAATTTCGGGACCTGCAGTATACCCTGCGAACACGTTCGGTCTTCTCGACAGAATTCGACGTTATTATCAGTAATACTTTTTGGGCACCTATTTTTCTACCAAAACGGGCGCAGCAGGTGTGTGTGGTTGATGTGCAGCGGATGCCTAAAAAACAGATGTGGCTCTACCGGCATGTAGCTCGACTGAGGGCTAATTCGTCGGCGGTCGTGACGGCCATTCAACATGAATTGCCTGAACACCTGCATCAAAAAGTAATTATGATACCCAACCCGCTGCCCTTCGTTCCGACCGAAGACGTTGACAGCAGTCAGAAAAAGCCTGTCATCTTATATGTAGGCCGAATTCATCCCGAAAAAGGACTGGATCTGCTTATTAAAGCCTACCGGCAAACGAATCAGCAATATTGCCTGAAACTGGTTGGTCCCTACGACATCGCTGCTGGCGGAGGAGGTATTGATTACCTAAATACACTGAAAACACTGGCAGGCCCTGCATCCGTCGAGTTCACGGGTCCCATTTATGACATAGACGCCCTGAACCGGCTGTATGCCGAAGCTCCTATTTTCGTGTATCCATCCATAGCCGAAAGAGGGGAAACCTTTGGTCTGGCACCATTGGAAGCGATGGCCTGGGGCTGCACACCCATCGTATCCGATTTAGCCTGCTTTAAAGATTTCATAGTGCCGCAGCAGAACGGGCTAATTTTCGACCACCGTGCTCCAGATGCTATAACGCAATTAGCCAGGCATATTACGTACCTACAACAAGACCATATAGTTCGGGAAAGGCTGGGTAAGAACGCTACCCAGGTCCGCCAGACGCACTCGATTGAGCACATTGCCAGGCTTTTTTTAACGGATTTTCAACGCTTACAAAATGAACAGCATGGGATCGACCGTAACCGAGTCCTACACGCATGAACAGGCCAGTCCGTATGCAAGCCCCTGGAGCCTAAGCCATCGGCTTAGACTGCTACTCTGGGAGTACGTCTGGGCCATCTTCTGCTCGTGGACGCCCAAGCCGGCCAACCGCTGGCGATTGCTCTGGCTTAAACTTTTCGGAGCCAAAATTTACGGAACGCCCTTTGTTCATCAGCGTGCACGTGTACAGATTCCCTGGCACCTGATTTTGCATGACAAAGCCTGTCTGGGCGACCGGGCGAATGCCTACTCGCTGGGTATGATTGAAATTCATGAACATGCCACTGTGGCGCAGGAGGTTTATCTCTGCACAGGCACGCATGCCTTCAATCAGCCCACTATGAACCTGATAACGGCCCCCATCATCATCGGCGCCAATGCGTTCATTGGCGCCAGGGCATTCGTTATGCCGGGGGTGACGGTTGGCAAACAGGCCGTTGTGGGCGCTTGCAGCGTTGTTACCCGAAATGTGCCCCCCTACAGTATTGTAGTTGGGAGCCCCGCTCGATTAATTAGTGGACCTTAACAAAGTATAAAATGACAGCGGCAAAATTGATACCGGAAGCAAAAATGTCTGCTTTTGAGAAAGAGACATTACGCAGTCAATTAGATAAATATTATCAACAAGTTACAGATTACACCGCCTTTGAAACGGTAAGTAATCAAGCCTTTTGTTGGGAAAAAATTGAAGACGAGATTTATCGTCAACGAAAGGATGATGGTAAGCCCATTCGTATTTTAGAAGTTGGCGCGGGGCGTAGTGGCTTCAGTATGTATTTAAAATCCAAATCGCTTCGTCAGAAAGTGCATTACACCGCTCAGGATGTTACGAAGCAAAACGCTTCCTGGCTTGAGTCGCAGGCCGACAACGTTATTTATGGCGATATTAGTGTTATTTCTGAGAGTAACTGTTTTGATATAATATTTTCAACGTATGTTTTTGAACACGTTACTGACCCATCCGGGCACCTCGCCCGTTTATATACGTTTTTAAAACATGGCGGTAGCCTGTTCATCTTTTGCCCTCGCTACGATGTTCCAGGGTACCTTTGTCCCAGTAGTCGACATCTAAATTTTCCTAAGCGACTTGAATTCAGTATTCGCTGGGGATGGGCCCGTCTTAGCGCCTTTCTTTATCAGCGCCCAACCTTCCTGATTCAAACGGATCTGGCTGCTTTTTATCAGCCTTTTTTCAAAGATTCAGACGCCGTTCACTGGGTGTCGTTGCTGGACCTTCAACTGTGGGCGCGGCATCATAATCTGCTATTTCGATCTATTCGGCTCGTTTCACTCGGTGAAACAGGCGTGAAGAACTGGATTGTGAAACGCTGGATGACTTGTGCAGTACAAATGCAGAAAAACTAACTACCATATCCATGCGGACTAATCGAATACTCGAATTAGACGGTCTTAGAGCGATTGCAGTAATAGCTGTCATCATTTTTCATATGTGGGGCTGGGCAGGTGCCATTCCTAAAACCAACCCTATTGTTAACTCGCTTATTTCCTGTTTCGGTCCGGCGGGTGTGTATGTGTTTTTTGTGATAAGCGGCTTTATCATTACCTCGCTATTAATTCGGGAGCAAAACGAACGAGGTAGCATATCATTATCGGCCTTTTATATACGCCGATTCTTTCGAATTATTCCTCCCCTTGTAGGATATATAGTCGGCTTGTTTTTACTTACTCAGATTGGCTATTTGTCAGTTAAGCCTATAAATTACGTTTGGAGTTTATTATTCTTAGGTAATTATGGCCTATTTGATGGCATCGGTGAAAACTTCCTGGGGCACACCTGGTCGCTATCCATCGAGGAACAATACTATCTTATTCTACCACCGATTATGATTACTATTCTTCGGTTTAGAATGCGCCCGATCAATAATCTTCTAATTGTTTTATTTTGTATAAGTCTGTTAAGCCTCAATATAGCTAAAACGCTTTCTGTACATGTTTATCCTGGTTTGATTAACATAGCGGCTTTCTTTAAATTTCGTTATATTATCGTTGGTGTACTCATCGCTTTACACAGGGGGCTGGTGCAAAAACTTGTCGCAAACAAGTCTGCTTTTCTAAGCGTAACATTACTATTACTCATATTTATCATTCATGAGTATCCGTTCCCGTCCCTCCTTGGATTACTATTAAATGGAGTAGAGCCGCTTCTCTGGGGATTGTTCATTATGTGGTTCGTCGAAAACCCGGATAAGTGTGCTTTTCTTCGCTGGAGAATCGTTCAATGGATTGGTACTTGTTCATACAGCATTTACCTCTGGCAGCAACTATTTACGAATCCGGCAACTTCCTATAATGAAGCAACAATCTCTACGTCGCCATTGGCTATTGTTCCAATTTTGCTTACTGGCGCTATCTCCTATTATCTGATTGAAAAACCAAATATCCGGCTGGGTCGGTATGTCTCGACCAAACTGCTGAACAGAAGAAATAAGGCAAAAATTTTAGTGGAACTCCGCACGGCCTAACTAACCTCTTTATACGATGTACTCGCAATGTGATTTGACTATTGCCATTCCAGTGCGGAACGAGGAGCAGAATTTGCCAAAATGCTTAGCTCACATTGGCCCCGATCTGGCGGCTCAAGTCGTGGTTATTGATTCGGGAAGCACTGATCGAACAATTGAGATTGCCAGAGAATGGGGAGCCGAGGTCATTGATTTTGTCTGGAATGGTAAATTCCCAAAGAAGCGAAACTGGTTTTTGCGTACTCATCGCCCTGCCACCAAATGGGTAATGTTTCTGGATGCCGATGAACTGTTGACAGACGAGTTTAAAGCCGAACTGCGCGACACGTTGCAACGCCAGGAAGACTATGTCGGTTACTGGCTCCGCTACACTGTCTACTTCCTGAACCGACAGAACAAAGGCGGTTATTTCCTGCATAAACTGGCCTTGTTTCAGGTTGGGGCAGGCGAATATGAGCGCATCGATGAAGATCAATGGAGTCGGCTGGATATGGAAATCCACGAGCATCCGGTCTTGGCCGGTAAGATCGGCACCATCCGCAGTAAGATCGACCACAAAGACCTGCGGGGTGTTTCGTATTACGTTACCAAACATAACGAGTATTCCAGTTGGGAGGCTGCCCGGTTTCTGCGGTTATCAAAAGACACGCAGGCTAAACAACGCTGGTCATGGATGCAACGCATCAAGTATGGACTTATGCAGACTCCCCTATTGGGACCTATCTATTTTCTGGGCAGTTTTTTTATTATGGGCGGGTTTAGAGATGGCACCCGAGGGTTCACCTTCGCCATTCTGAAAATGGCTTACTTCACGCAGACCTATCTTAAAATACGCGAGTTGAACGAAGCCGAAAAGGTTGAAAAGTCCCTGAGTACGCCGAACGCAAACGTCCCCGTACCCCAGTAAGGAAGTTACCGAAACCTTGAGCCGTTTTTGTGTCAACTAAATCGGGAGTGATACGCTTTTGGGTTGGTTTTACCGTATTACTCCTGTTTGCAGGGGTATTTGCTGTCTTCTTTTTTAGTTGGTTGCCTGATCCGCTGTTAAGCAAGTATGATTTGTTGCCCGATTGGCTGGCCCGATGGACCGACGCTCCAGAAAATGATACCATCCGAACAGCGGTTCCCTTCGTAGGCTTAGGATTTATAACAGGCAGTTATTTATCAGCGACTGATAAGGACTGGCGTTGGTGGCTAAATGGCTGGACTGGGCTTGCGTTAATTGCCCTGATTGCTGAGGCCGGTCAATTAACATTACCCCACCGCAACTTCGATTGGAACGATGTGGCTTGGGGAACCATTGGCTCGCTCACTGGACTATTGCTGGCAGGTTCAGGTTTCGCCATCGCTAAAGTTGTAATGAAAAATCTACGCTACACTGACTGGAAATCGTTTGAAAAACAATAGCTTATGAATATATTGATCTACGACATTAACTATTCGCCCGAACTAACGGGAGTTGGTAAATACACTGGTGAGATGGGGGCATGGCTCGTTAAGCAGGGGCACTCCGTGCACGTAATCACTGCAATGCCATACTACCCTGAGTGGCAGATACACGATGCATATAAGGGTAAGTTCTGGTTCACCGAACTAATAGAGGGGGCTGTTGTGCATCGTTGTCCATTTTACGTTCCCCGGAAGGTTACCTCGCTCAAACGTATTTTACACGAGTTTTCATTTATACTGAGCAGCTTAGTGTACTGGTTACCTGCTTTATTCCGCAAACGATACGATGTTGTGATCTGTATTGCTCCACCCTTTCACATCGGTTTGCTGCCGGTGCTCTACAGTAAGCTGCGTAAAACAGCGCTGTGGCTCCATTTGCAGGACCTACAGGTCGATATGGCCAAAGAGTTGAATATGCTGACCAATCAATATTTCCTGAACCTGCTTTTCCGAGTTGAGAAATTCATTTTGAAGCGGGCAACAGTGGTATCGACCATAAGCGAAGGCATGGTACAAAAAACGATTGAAAAAGAGATAATCCGGCAACCCTGCGTTCTCTTCCCAAATTGGGTCGATGAAACGCACATCCGGCCGCTCCCCCGCGAGGAATCGTTACGCGCCGAGTTAGGCCTTTCGTCGGCCGACAAAGTCGTGATTTACTCTGGTAGTTTAGGCGAAAAACAGGGACTGGAGTTAATCATTGAAGCGGCCAATCACTTTTCCAGCCAGCCCGACGTAAAATTCCTCATCTGTGGTTCGGGCGGTGGCAAAGCCCGCTTAGAGACGTTAGTTAACGATTACAAGCTAACCAATGTGCTGTTTCAACCGCTACAACCCTACGAGCGGCTATCGGCGTTGCTGGCTACAGGCGATGTTCACTTAGTTCTCCAAAAGAAATCAGCGTCTGACTTAGTGCTGCCTTCCAAACTTACAAGCATTCTGTCGGCTGGTGGCTGTGCATTAATTACGGCTGTGCCGAACACTACTCTGCATACCGTAATCGCCAGGCACCAGATGGGTATTATTGTGGAACCGGAATCGACCCATGCGCTGATCGAAGGGATTAACCAGGCGTTTCAGACAGATTTAACCGTCGTTCGCCAAAATGCACGGGCATATGCCAAACGGCATTTAAGCAAAGAAGCTACCCTGCACCGGTTTCGGAACGAATTATTACGGTTAACCAATGGGGTTGCCAGTGCCTAAGTTCTTACACCTCCATTCTATCACTCAGCTCAATGAGAATACCATTTCCTTACAGTGCAGGCATACTGTCAGTTAGTCTGTCTACAACAGCGCTTCTGATCTTTACTACCCTTCGTTGGCAACCGATTCATGCACAGACTATTGGCTCGGTCGAGCAACTGGCTGTCTCTACTACCCCAGCTCAATTGCCTGCGGCTAACCAAAAAATTGTGGCGACTGTTTATCCGTTCCGACTATCGGCCGACCAGCCGTTACAACCCACCAAAAATACAGCTAAGACGACAGCCTCCCCCGATTACACAACCATCTTTTTTGAAGTCCTCAGAACCAGTGGCTGGTTTGTGCCTGTCGAATATAATAATGTGGATAACCTGATAAACGGCCAGCCAACTAAGCCATCAGTGCCGTCGACAGCCGTTGAGAGCAGTAATCCTGCCGCATCACAAGGACCAACCATTATTCTGGAAGCAGGCCTTTTTTCGCACGATGCGAATGCCTTGTCGGATGAGGAAGCGAGTAAGTATGTTACGAATCGCGTGTCTAACCGATATCGTCAGGATCGCGCTACCGTTTTCATACGGGCTTTATCAGCCCAGTCGGGGAAAGTATTAAAGACTATATACTGGACGAGAACGGTGCTTTCACAACCTGTAGACGCTACTACGTACCGCTACATGCTGGTAAATCATTTCAACATAATTCACACCGGCACCACAACCATATCTCCCGATCAGATAGCCATTGTAGAGGCTATGAAGCAAGCGGTAAGTGGGTTAGTTATTGAAGGTGTTCGTGATGGCCTATGGGTGGCTGGCAACCTATCGGCCGCACAAACCCGAAGTATCATTGCGGCTTATGAGGCAGAGCGAATAGATTTTAGTGAAGCGGAGAAGTCTACTGCATTACCCGGCAAGGTGCGCCCACAGATCAACCCCTCTTTCCTGACCTTAGGTCTGTATGGGGGACTAATGCGGTATCATGGCGACTACGTAAACTGGGACAGAGAAGGTGCCTACGGCTTGTTGTTAGAGGCCTATTTTACCCCACGGATCGGTATCCAGCTTAACGCAGCTACAGGTACACTGGCCAGTCAGAATGCGTTCACTACGAACCTAACCTCATTAGAAACGAACTTGATTATTCGACTGCTCCCCTACTGGCGGCTCACGCCAATTGTATACGGTGGGGTGGGTATGGTAAGCCGCAGTGGCGAAAATCCAGTTGCCTTTGAAGGCAACCGATACCTGCAATATCAGGGTGGAATTGGCCTTCAATACTCGTTGAACAATGTTGTTGGCTTTCGGGCTATGCTGGCTTACAATCAACCCAGAACAGATATGCTGGATGGCAAACGTATTGGAAACCACAATGATTACTATGTACGAACCACAGTAGGATTAGTGATCCACTTTGGCCAGTATGTACCAAAATCCAGTAGCGTAGCCCGCCGGTAACTGTCATTTGTTTAACGAAATTCATCCTCTATTTATGTTTACCACTCTATCTATGCCCGTTAGATTAGTTTTTTACCTATCAATCCTTACAGGCCTGCTGATTGGGCTGACGAGTTGCGACGAAGATAATCTTATTGAACCATCGTCACCAACGGCTTATACTACCCTGCGGGGCCGCGTGCTGGACGTAACTACGCAGCAGGTCGTTCCCAGTGCTCTGGTAACGCTTTCGCCTTCGGGTCGGGTTGCGAGTGCCAATGCCGCCGGTGAGTTCCGGTTCGATAGCGTAACGGCCGGTAGTTACACCCTCCAAGCCATTAAAACGGGATTTGTAAGTCAGACAGCTTCGGTGTCAGTCACGGCTGCACCTACACCTTCTATCACTCTCCTGCTTACACAAGTCACCGTAGTCAAACCGGCCAATCAGCCGCCAACGGCCCCAGCACTGGTTTCACCTGCGCTGAACAGTACGGCCACCGCGACAAGTGTTACTGTTAAGTGGAAAGCGACTGATCCCGACCGCGATACGCTCACGTATGATGTACTGTTCTATAAGGCCGGAACGTCTACACCTGTTTCGTCGTACACGGGTCTACGAACCGACAGCCTGGTCGTTTCTAATTTAGAATACGGCACCACCTACCTCTGGCAGGTGATTGTCAGGGATGGAGCCAGCACTGTAAACGGTCCCATCTGGACGTTCACAACGGGTTCATTTCCCAATTTCAGCTACGTGTTCGCTCGTCTGGTGAATGGGCAGTACCAGCTCTTTGCGTCAAATGGGAGCGGCAGTGCCGTACAACTCACGCGTAATGGCAGCAACTGGCGGCCCATTGCCAGCCCGAATCGACAGCAAATTGCCTACATCTCAACGGCAACTAACGATTTGCAGTTGTTTGTGATGAATACCGACGGTAGCAATCAGCGACAGGTTACAACCGTACCTGTCAATGGGCTATATGCAACTGATATATCGTTCTGCTGGTCGCCCGATGGCTCTCAATTGTTATACCCAAGCAACAACCGACTATACGCAATCCGCACAGATGGCAGCGGCTTACGACTGGTAACGCAGGCCTCTACGGGCCGTGTGTTTGCGGGCTGCGACTGGACAGCGCAGGGTAATGAAATAGTTGCCCGCACTACCGGCACTTCCGTCTATGACAACGAAATCAGCATTTTTCGCACGGATGGTTCGGAAGTTAGATCGGTGTTTACTCAACGAAACAGACGTGTGGGGAACCCTGTCTATTCCGTTGACGGGCGGCAGTTAGTGTTTTCAGTCGATTCCAGTGGCTTCATGAACGAACAGGGACGACAACTTGATGCCAGACTCCTCTTACTTAACCTGAATACGAACGGGATTATTGATTTATCAGTGCCCCGAAGTTTGAGCCAAACAAGCAGTACAAATACTGCGGCTAAAGCGGCAGGCACAAACGACCTTGACCCTCAATTTTCACCCAGCGGATCACAAATTATTTTCACAAATTCGGTAAGTACAGTCACGGGAGAACGCTCTGTATATGCCATTGACTTGAGCGGATCAGGTGCAAGTAACCGACGCTTGCTAATCAGCTCGGCCGACATGCCTTACTGGCGACGACAATAATCTAATCAGGCGTAGTCATTTAGTTGTATAGCCACCAATCTTCTTTGGTGATTGGGATGTATTTAGTCGGTATTAGAAATATTTTGTAGAAAGCAATTCTGATTGCCAACTATAGTCTCGCGCTACACGCTCAAGGTAGCTGCTTTATATCAATTTAAAATTATAAGTCGTTATGGATTCCCCAACTCAACTAATTACTCATTCTACGAGCGTTATAAAAACCTACGATAGTAAACACTTGAAATATCTGGATGGTATACGGGCTGTAGCAGCTTTATATGTGCTCATTCATCACATACTAATCCAAATAGATTATGGGAAATCGGCTTATTCCGTTTTGTTAATTAGTATATTTCAATATGGTCGATTTGCTGTCGACGTTTTTATTGTTCTCTCAGGATTTTGTTTGATGCTACCCTTAACCAAGGGTAATACAATCCATTTGACCAATAATTTTCTGAAAAGAAGAGCTATCAGAATTCTACCGACTTATTATATTGCTATGGCCTTATCCTTATTCTTAATATATACTATAATTGGCAAAAAGACGGGCAGTCATTGGGATGAGTCTATTCCAGTGACTGCCTGGGACATCTTTACGCACATTTTTTTGATACAAGACTTATTTGGTGAAACAGTGTACAAAATTAATCATACTTTTTGGTCGATTTCGGTAGAGTGCCGAATTTATTTAGTGTTTCCTTTAATAATACTACTATGCAGAAAGTTTGGAATAGTACTTATTACACTTGCATCGCTTCTTCTATCGTTTTTCTTGTGGCATGGTTATTCTTACATTGGGTTGAACTCATATACTATGTCTCCTCATTATTTGTCTTTGTTTATGTTTGGTATGCTATCATCCTATGTTTCATTTACCAAAGAAAAATTTTATACCGTGCTCAAGGATATGTATTTACAGTATGTTACTTTAATTTTAATCATATTTATTGTTAGTATGGTTGTAATTGTCCCTAATCTATTTCATACAATAAGTCTGACAACTTTAACCGCCGATTATACTGTAGGCGCATGCACAGCTATTTTACTACTTTCTATATCTGCAGGTAGAATGAATGTTTTAACGAAGGCGCTTTCCTGGCATCCGCTGGTTTTTGTTGGTACGTTCGCATACAGTATATATTTGATACATGCTCCGGTACTACAAATTATATCTCAGTATTTAGTGTTACCCATGAACCTTTCACAACCTCTTAACTTATTATCAATGATTATTTTGGGTATTTCTATTAACTTACTGGTGTCCTATTTATTTTTTATACTTGCTGAGAAGCCCTACTTAAAGAAAAGAAGTTTAATAAAAGCTTTATAGTTTTTTGCATGTTACTTCATTAGATACTGAACCTGTTCAGGATTTTGTTTATGAGGATGTTTTGTCATTCCGACCGGTCCGCCGGTGCGGCAGGAGGAATGACAAGAAAATCCATTTTCAATTCTTTTTAGTAATCATAAACAGCTTCTATAATTCATCTATGTAGGATAGATAGAACAAACCTGAAAGATTTTTTATAAAAATGGAATGCTGGTTGGGCGATACTTACAATATTATCCTGAAGAAATTATTAAAAATATTTTGATTTTCACAGTCCTTAATTTACTACGTTTTATAGAGCAATTATACGGTGAACTAAAAGCTTACACAATGATACTTTTTTGTGTGACAGTTGATCGTAAGCAAAAAACTTTTCTGGTAATTTGGACAGTTATCGTCCTCCAGATTGTACATACGATCATTGGGGCAACATGTGCTAATGCTCAGAGCGGCTATACGCTGGTCAGGTCGGCGCGTTCGGGGCCGACTGGCGGGTGTATACAGTTGACCCAGTCAGGCCAGGATCAGACTGGAGCCGTCTGGTTTGATAAGCGCTTACGTCTGACGGAGTCCTTTGATCTTACATTTACCGTTAATTTAGGAAGCGATCCTGCGGGCGCTGATGGACTGGCGGTAGTGTTTCAAACACAGGGAAACCAGGCATTAGGAGGGTCAGCAGGGGGGCTTGGTTATAAAGGTCTGTTTCCCTCATTAGGTATCGAATTTGACACGAACCGGAATTTTGAATTAGGAGACCCCATCGAAGATCATATAGCTATGGTACAGAATGGCGTACCCGATCATCGCCTGAACACGAATCTTCCCCCGCCAGTGTCCATCTTACCTACAAACACTACCGCCAAAGACGGACGTGATCACTACGTTAAAATTCATTGGGATGCCGTGACCCACATCCTACGGGTCGATGTAGATTGTGTACAACGTATCAGCCAGACCATAGATCTAATCAACACTGTTTTTTCGGGTACATCCGAAGTGATCTGGGGTTTCACAGCCTCTACGGGAGGCAGAGGCAATATACATACGGTTTGTATACCCGAAGAAAAGACTTCGCCTGACACCATTCAGGCCTGCCGCAATGACCAGACCACACTTATAGCTCCACTTTCGTCTAATGGTCAATACCAATGGACACCCTCTGTTGGACTCGATGATTCTCGTTCACGCACTCCCCGGCTGAAAGTCGGAAACAGTCAGCTTTATACGGTGCAATATTTCGATCTCTGTGCTCAACCAAAATTCGATACTGTATTCGTCAAAGCAAAGGGGGTAAACGTCTCTATAGGCGTAGATCGGCAGGTTTGCGAAAACGATACCATTACCCTAAAGCCCACTACAACTCCTGTTAATATACCTGTTACGTATCAATGGTCAACTGGACAGACAACCCCACAACTTACCCCCAAAACGTCCGGGCAATACAACCTTACCGTCGTGGCTGATGGCTGTTTCGCCAGCGACTCTGCGATGGTGATATTCAATCCCTTACCTAAACTTGGTTTGTCAATCGATCCTACTTACGATTGTCCGGGCACTAATTCAATACTACTTGACCCGCAGGCTACTGGTGTTGGCCTACAGTATTCCTGGTCACCAGGTGGCAGCAGGACGCCTACGTTGACGGCTGATGCGCCGGGCATATATACCGTGCGAGTTACTACGAACATGGGGTGTGCTGTCAGTCAGAAATTTACCATACTCAATAACTGCCCATCCCTACAGGTTTTTGTACCCGATGCATTTACACCCAATGGCGATGGCATTAACGATCTGCTTAAATGGCAGGGTGAAGGTAATTTAGAAGCCAGAATGAACGTGTTCGACCGTTGGGGAGAGGTCATATTTGCATCAACAGACTCTTCTCAATATTGGGACGGCACTTATCAGGGGAAACCATGTCCGTCTGCCATCTATACGTGGAGCTTAGAATATCAGTCGCGACTGGCTACAAATCAGCGGAGATTTATTGTGCGAGGGAAGGTACTGCTACTGAAATAGCTATGTACCTTCCCTCTTTTTCCGATGTCTTTTTTGCAAGACTATGCGGAGCTGTCTTATTAATCCGATAAAATCACTCGTTGACTAACCCGTCTGTATCCTTGCGTTAAATTTAAAAGATAGACACCGCGAGCGAATTCTTTGACCGGTATTTTAAGCGTATTTTCTCCCTGAGTAACCTGCCGAACCGATTGAAGAACAGATTGAGCATTTAGACCGACCAATCGTATTGACACATCTCCTGCTTCTTTTGCATAGTAATTAATCCAAAGAAAATCGTGTGCCGGCACAGGGTAAGCCCTTATACTATTCAACACACCGGTGTTTTCATCCTCTCCAAAAATCTTTTCAACGTCGCTTCCTACCCGCCCGCCAGATGACGATGGGTATAGCCATCGCTTGGGAATGGCTTGCCGAACTGCCTGTCCAGGATAGGCCCATGTGAGCCGCATGCTGGCTCCTCCTACACCCTCGTAGTACTCCAGTCTAATGTCATACTTCTGACCAGCCATCAGAGCGATGGGCGCTGAGTTATCGATAGTAGAATGATAGACCCAGTTATCAATGACCAACGCCCCATTTACCCATAGCCGCACCCCGTCGTCACAGGATGTGCTGAAGACATAGGTTCCACTAACCGGAGCCTGCACCTGCCCAGTCCAGCGAATTGAAAAGTTGTCAGCGTTGAGCTGTCCGGGCAAGGGCGAAGCCAGTCCCCAGGTGAAGTTAACGATTGAGTCGGTGCGTACAGCCACCCACGGATCGGTCAGGGTCTTGTTGTTGAAGTACTTTCCTGTCAGACCGGTACCGGTGCCGGTGCTTACTGCTGTTGATGCAGTGGAGTAAAATTTTAGGTTAGCCAGATCGATTTGATGCCCCCGGGTATTGGCACTGTATTGATGAATACGTAGTTTGGTCGGGCTACTTAGGTTGGCAGCCGGATCAAAAACAGACACACTAACTTCAGGATAACCCGCATAGCTAACCAATACATTACTGCCACTTCGCCGGATACTCAAATCCCGTGCATTCTGAAATAGCCTTTGGATCAGCCCGCTTAATGCCCCAGATACGATGGTGGTATTATTAGCCTTCACCGACACGTTTGGATAAGCCTCAGGGCGGCTAATACGAACGATCACTTTGTCCGAATTATCCAGTACGTCGATAAAATTATCGTAAGCTTCTGCAATTTCAGGATACGTTAACCGGCCGGTAATTTGCCAGCTTGTGAGGTTATTAGTGGTACCCGGGGTTACTGATAAGTCGCAGAATCCTTGCCGCGTAAGGCCGTTTGTGGCAGGATACGATGTAAACCGCACACTACGATCATCTCGTTTATACGTGCTTAGCCCTGCTGTTACGCTCCAGCGGTTCGTCTCTGCGTTTGTGTAGGTACCGGGCGAATAACTCCATCGTCCGGTGCCTGATGTCATCGCCCCACTCGTCGGCAGACCAGCCATCAAATCAATGTATGGTAACGGTGGTAGTGCCGGTATCCCTGCTTTAGTAATTGAGAAGGACTGTTCCTGAATGGAGTTAAGGTTACTTATCTTCCAGTGATGTACGCCCCCATGCGCGTTTTCGTCGCAATGAAAAAAGTGAATATCATCCCCTACTTTTACGTAAGTACCCGAATTCGAGTTGCCTGCCATCATCGGTGGAGCCTCGCCCTGCAAACGCGCTATATCGCCCGATATACCGAACTGGCCCACCATCAGCCCATTGTCTAAATAATGATTGTATATGTTGGTCTGCCCCGCTTTCCAGAACTCCCCTTTGTAGCCCCAGAATATATTACGATCCATGACCTGCATAAATGAGCCGGCAAAATTTACCCCGTTACCAATATCATACCAACCATCCGCCGGATAATCACCTAAATAATCAGATCGGGTAGAGGGCGACGTTTTGAATAGCCATTGTCCATTCTTAACCGCCCCTAAATGATACCCACGTCCGCGATCAGTTTTTCCATTATCTGCGCTATAGGTAGCAATAGCGCCAGTAGGCAGTTGTTGCTGCCGTTTCATATACCCATCTGCCGTTAATGGGTCCCCTGTAGTCACATTAGGTGTCGTTTCTAATGTTACATACGTTCCCCATTGCGGATTGTTATTCCCGTCAAAACCAAGCAGCGGTTTGCGTTTCCAGAAAGTTGGCTGCCCAACTTGATTTGTTCCGATCCGCCACTGCGAACCATCTGCATTTAACTCACAGTTAACGTCATCCAGATACACTCCGGTGTGCCGAAGTCCCGTTGTCGAAACCAATTCCAGCACTTCTTTCGGTCTGCCGGGAGCCTCATTATATAAACAATAGGTGCGCCCATTAGACAATGTTACTACAGAACGCATTCGGTCTTCGTCGTAGACAGTAGGAATAATAATGTTTTTTGACCAGTTCCTGACGAATGTCCAACTGCCCGTTGAATAGTTAACATTGAATTCCAGAAAGTCGGAAAATACCCGGACGGGGTTATTTATGTCAGTCTGAGAACTATACGAATACCCCATATACTGAATATTGTCAATATATGAACCATCGGCCGCAAAATGCTGACAGCGCATGTTGCCATAATCACCTACCCACAGCGAACCATCCGTTTGAAAAGCGACGAATGCGTGAGCCGTACCGAAATCATCTTCACGAAAAATGCGGGTGTTATTGAAATAGAACTTGTCGTTATAAACAGTAGGATTACTGTAGTTCTCGGCCCGTCCCACCGTGCTGAGCAATGCTCCAGTAGACGTATTAAAAAACTTCACTTGATGGTAAGTGCCCCGGTCGGCAACGGCCAAACGGTTGCCGTCTGGCGAAACAGCAACCGAGAGCGGTTCTGTAAGACCGGTGAGCGTTAGCGTGGCCTGGCTGATCGTTCCATTTGCGTTGATCGCATATTTTGCAACGGTATTCGTTCCCGAAATCACCCACAGCGTAGACCCTGATATAGCCAGTTCGCGGGGGGCCGTAATGCCTGTAAGTGTCTGCACTAAAGCACCGGTTGTTTTATTGAAGACGCGGACCTGATTAAGCGTTTTATGGCTGGCAACTAAATAATTCCCCGACTGTTGCACAGCTAACCCGGTGATGAAGTCGCTATTGCCCGTTATGTTAAACGCACTATACGTATAAGGACTCCCTGTTGCCATACTGTAGGGTGTACCTGAACCAAAACTGGCCAGCGCATCTGTGCCCTGTGGCTTAGGCACAATACCGGTTATAAACGAAGTTGACCCATCACGTTGTCCGGCACTGTAAACAATGTTACCGTCGTAGGCTAAAAAGCGAATAACCTGACCCCCGCCCCGTAAGGTTGTTGTTATCCGGTTGGGAGCCCCAACCGCAAATTTGCTGTGAACTTGCCCAATCTCGTTATAACCAATTGCGTAATACATGTCTGTACCCGCTTGAACCATACTGGTCATTATCTGCGCTGCATGATGAACCGTTCCACCAGTAAGGCTATCCGACGTATTGCCAACAGGACGTAACCACTCGTATGTGACGTTATTCGAAACAACTTTTATCGTGTAATTTTTATCCGCAACGTAGTTGCCATTGTCGTCTTTGCCGTCCCAAACGGTTGACAAATCATACGTTCCGGCATTTCTTTTTTCATTGTTCCACAATGTTCTTATTAACACGTCTCCATCAAAAACGCCAGCAGAAGTTGTAGCTGCATTTTGCAAAGTATAAGGTAGATTGTCGGCAACGGAGAGTGGACTATTTTTTTGATTACCGCTTAACCTGTACTGATTATTATCAAATCTTGGATAATATTTTGTATTATTTTCTGAAAAAATTTGCTGCTGACCACTATTACTATCTTCTATCAATACAGGTTTATTCTTTGTAGCATAAACAGTGGCTGTTTTGGCCACTTCATGTGGCGAACTATATTGAGTGTAAACCGTTTGTAAAACGGTAGGCCCAATGACTGCAAAAAAGAATAATATTGGAAATAAAGTTGATGAGAAATGCTTCATGTTGATAGCATACTTAAAAAATGTTTAAACATTGATTTAGGGCTGATACCTCAACTATAAATTGAGATAGCTTAGCTTAAGGATGGGTAGTTTAGTACTTAATTTTTAATAAAATTGACGTGGTGTTGAGTACCAAGATTAGAATAGACAAAAACAAATAATCGTCAATTGGATAGGCTAATAAGACCTTTATGAAGGTTTTACAAGTAAATATGGTTCCATCGACAGCCATAAATAAAGTTGCTGTTTAGAACCGAATCGGCCAAAGGTATTAATTATAGTTTTGCATGGAGATGCTTAGTTGCTTTTTATTATTTTACGACCCTACGTAAATTTTAAGCACTTATAATTTCGCAACTTAGTGGACCATTTCAGAAGACTATTTTCTACTAATATAATCCCATAACCAGCTTATGGTTAATAGAAATAATATAATTGCTATGATCAATATTAGGCTCCAGGGACCAAATAATTTTTGATATTTTTTACGCATCCTTAGAAGCTGTTTGAATAAATTCCAGACTCGTTTTGGGGTTGACCTAAAATAGTCGACCCCAGGTAAATTAAGGGTCGTCAAAATCGTTCGCTCGTGGTTTTTCGCTAAGCGTCGATTAGTGTCAGGCCAACTCTGACCTAAGTTTACAACCCACCACCATTTATGGATAACCAGCACACCAATGAGGGGCTGACATCCAATCTGAGAGCGCGAAGTTACTACTCTCATATCATAAATCGTTTCCATAGAATAACTATCTAATGTGCTATAAGCGTACATCACCCCCAACTCATATAATAGCGGGATAAGGTGTTCGGTGTGTTTACACAATAAAGTGTCTGTCATTCCATTGGCTATGATGGCCGAAAAACCCATCGGTCCATAGCCAATGTTCCGTCGTATATATAATCAGAAAACGCTCACTGTTTTGACCTACTTCTCCACATCAAAGCTTAATCTGTAGGGTAGCCATCAGCGGGCACCTGACAGTTTATACGTCAATAATGACCGGAGTCGATTTAAACTTCTCATCCACTTCGAGCCGACTAAGTATTATCAACTCGTTGGTGACCAGGAACCATTGCTACTTCCTAAAGTGCCACCAACGTTGCCCTGGGCGAAAACCCTTCGAACCAATCCTGCCCGAACAGCATCTGCTGGCCGAGCCATTAGAGCAGTTAGGTAAAAAATGGCCGCTTCGGTGATCTAATTCCACAATTCGTTGTAGAGGTTCTCGCTTTCGCTTCTATGACCCAATTAGTTTGACCTTATCGAGTTTTTAGACGCCCTGATAGCAGGAACTCGCCTACTTAGTGGAATAAAGTTACCTTATCAACCACCGCGTCATCCTGTTTAAACACCAATGCATGGCTCACTAACTTTCGATCATGTCATACGTAAACAGTTACTTAAGACGAAACAATAATCTATATGTATTCTATAAACTATATGTTTTCTATAGATTAGTTTCTGATATTTAAGTTTTGTGACTCATAAGTTTATGAATTTTTGTTTTTGCAAATATGTGTAAAAAAATTCAAGTAAACTTGTGCGAGGTAAAAAAAAATAGAAGTAGGCGTATGAATTATCTAAATGGCTTATTTTGAAGGAATTGTGAAGTAATTAACATACGTATGACTGTAGGTCAACAATCGGTTAATAGCCCTAATAACGTGTCAATCGGAATAGTTCGTTATAAACCGTTTCGGCGTAATACCGTAGTGCTTTTGAAACAATCGACTAAAATGGCTCAGATTGCTAAACCCTAACTGATAGCCAACTTCAGACACGGAGACTCCCCTTTGCCGCAACAGAACGCCTGCCTGTTCCAATCTGGCTTTTTGGAAATACTCGTAAATGCTATCGCCAAACACCTGCTTGTAAAGGTCCGTCAGTTTGGAGACACTCATGCCTGCTAACCGGGCCAGTTGCGGCAACTGGGGAGGCACGCTCAAATCCGCTGTCACCGTCCGCCGAACCCGCTCCAATTGTTCGGCATCGGCCTGATGAATTGGGCGATGTTTCAGCGTTTCCCGTGCCAGCAACCGCTCGAATAGCCAACCAATCAATTCCTGCACTTGAATCCAGACGCGGAACGTACCAAGCCCCTGCTGCGTATCTACCGCCGACAATCGCCTGATAATGCGTTGTGCATCGGAGGTTAGGTTTTCGGAAAACAAAAATGCCTGCCCACCCATCAGCACCTGCGCCACGGCTCCGTTCAGGGTGTGGAGGTTGAGCAGGTTACGCAAGGCGGGGCGGTTCATGGAGAGCAGTGCGAAATAAATGGGGGAATGAACCGGGAAGCTAAGGTCAGATTGTCCTGTCGGCGCAATCATGTCGGGTGAAGTGATGCGAATCAACGCGAGGTCTCTGAGGGCGGTAGTACTGGGGGCGGTTTGCCAGTCGTTCCCGGTATCCATGGGAAACAACACATTGATCTGATCTGCCGGAAGCGTGGCTGCCGTTCGGCGCAGGATCAACTCTTCGTGCAGGGTGTAGTGGTGCGTCAGCAGCGTAAAGCCGGTAGCCAGCCGGGTAACCTGCATTGAGCCGGTTCCTAACCAGTCGGGTAACGCAACCGTGTCGCCCTGCCGCTCAACGCCAACCCGCTGGGCGAAGGCGTCTAAGAAGTTAAAATCACGGTCAGGCGTGAAGTCAAAGATCATAACAACCCTGTCGAATTAACTGCCAAATTATCCATAATTCATTGAATTAACTTGGCCGATCAGACTATTTTCAGCGTTAAAGCGACTATTTTAACTTAATACGTAGCCTCAATTTTGTTGTCGTTAATCGGTTTTGCCTAATTTGGCTGAACCGGGAATGGAGCAATTCAACGAACAACGAGATGAAAAACGCAATTGTAGTCGCCGGAGCAACCGGCAATTTGGGTGGTCGAATCGTTAAGGCCTTATTGAGTAAAGGAGCCGAGGTAGGTGCGCTGGTGCGGTCCGGTAGCGATGACACCAAAGTAGATGAACTGAAACAGCAAGGGGTAACCATCATCCAGTCTGAGATGACGGACAAGACTGAATTGACGGCTGCTTTCGAGGGGGTAGCGGTAGTCGTATCGGCGCTGCAAGGCTTACGCGACGTGATCGTCGATACGCAGTCGATTCTATTGGATGCGGCCGTAGCGGCTGGCGTTCCCCGCTTTATTCCGTCTGACTTTGCCTCAGATTTTACTAAACTGCCCAACGGCGTAAACCGCAACTTTGACCTGCGCCGGGAATTTAAAGTCTATCTGGATGGGCAACCGATTCAGGCCACTTCGATTCTGAACGGCGGCTTTGGCGAGTTGTTGCTCCGCGATATGCCGCTATTGAACTACCAGACCAAACAGGCAGGCTACTGGGATGATCCCAACTTTAAGATTGACTTCACGACGATGGACGACACCGCTGCGTACACGGCAACCGCAGCCCTCGACTCATCAACGCCCCGCCTGTTACGGATTGCCAGCTTTCAGATCAGCCCCAACGAGTTGGCCCATGTGGCCGAAAAATTGACAGGTGTACCTTTCGAGGTAGTTGGGCTGGGTAGCCGGGCTGACCTGGCCGAAAAGAATCAGCGCGACCGGGCGGCAAATCCCGAAGGAGAAAACCAACTCTACTCAAACTGGCAGATGGGACAATACCTCTATAGTATGTTCAGCGTGCAGAACGACCCGCTCGACAACGACCGCTATCCGGAGTTGACCTGGACCAGCCCGGAACAACTATTAGCCGTGCGTGGACGACAAGGTTAACTCCTGAAGGCCCAGCTATACGGCCTACCCGAAAAGATCGTTATGCTTCTTCAGAACAAAATTGCTATCATTTTTGCCGCATCGGGTGCTATTGCCGGACAAGTGGCCAGGAGCCTCTCCCTAATGGGTGCTATCGTTGATTTGTCGGGCCGAAATCTGATCATCATCGAGACGTTGGCCGACGAGATTCGCTCGGCGGACGGGCACGGGGTGTTGTACACTATCTGGCACAATACGCTTCACAAAGTCAATACCACAACCGGTTTGGTCGATAAGCAGTACGGACGGCTGGCATTGATTTTATGCGTACCCTGATAACTGATACGACCGTATTGCATAGGCATTACGCCCAAGGCTTTACCGTTCTGCGTTTCGACGGGAACAAATGATGTGCAACTACAAAGAGAAAGGGCAAGAATGGATAGCAAAAGGAGTTTCATTTAGATAAGCCGTTTTAAACTGTTCAGGGTCTTTTGATAAACTATAAGTGTATTGTAGAAATCCTGACAATCTTCATAATTACTGAATGGGTAGACTTCATTTAATCCCGATTTGGTGCTAAAGCCTAAACTTCCGTACAATACAATAGGTATTTGATAATTATCTTTAAATCGCTTGTCAGGAGTGCCATTCTTATTGACTTTAGCCCACGTATGCCCAACAACTTTAGTATCAGAAGGTATTTTCTCTTCTTCCAAAAACTGAGAACCGCCAAATGTTATTTCAATCTCATGAAAACCAACGATAGCAAACTCAGTGATACTGTTACACATAATTATAAAATCCGGGTTGATTCCACATAATGCCGAAGCTGTGTAAACCAAAACAAAAAAGCCAGTCAGGTGGCGACCTAACTGGCTGATTATCAGTGAGCGGGAAATGGGTCTCGAACCCACGGCCTGCAGCTTGGGAAGCTGCCGCTCTACCAACTGAGCTACTCCCGCTTGACATGGTAAAACAAAGGTGAACGATTAAAATTAAAATGTCAAGCCACTAAGCGTTAGATTGACGCCAGCAATTCCTCCACCTGACGATAGGCATACGTCAACTGCTCATCCGTCGTGCAATAGGGTGGTATAAAATACAGCACATTACCTAAAGGTCGCATGAGAACATCCCGCTCGATCAGGAAATTGTAAGCTACATCGCGTATGTTGTTGAAATATGATGTCTGCTCACCAATATTCAACTCGAAAGCCAGCAACGTACCCCGTTGCCGAATGTTGTTAACAGTTGAATAGTCAGCTAACCGATCCACAAAATCAGCGTGCTTTTGGGAGATGCGCTGAATATTTGCCTGGGTTTCACCCAATAGTAACAAATCCATGCTGGCTAACGCGGCTGTACAGGCCAATGGATTGGCCGTAAATGAGTGTCCATGAAAGAGCGTTTTGAATTTATCGTCGGATAGAAAGGCGTCGTAAATAGCCTGCGAACAGGTCGTAACGCCCAGCGCCATTGTACCACCAGTCAATCCCTTTGACAAACACATCAGATCGGGCTTCTGCTGCAAATAATCTGAGGCAAACAGCCGACCCGTTCGGCCAAAACCCGTCATTACTTCGTCGGCAATGACGAGCGAACCGTTGCGCCGGGCCAGTTGAATTAGTTTGTCCAACACCGCTGGTTCATACATAACCATGCCGCCTGCGCCCTGCACTAACGGCTCGGCGATGAAAGCCGCTACATCGGTGCTAAATAGAGTCTCCGCTTGTTTTAGTACAGCTTCTTCCTGACCCGCTACCGGTACCGGCAGATAGTCAACATCGAACAGAAACGGAACAAAGGGAGCTGTAAAGGCACTGCGTCCGCTTACGGCCATAGCGCCGAAGGTGTCGCCGTGATAGGCGTTGTCGAACGCAACTACTTTTCGGCGAGGTTTGCCGAGGTTATGCCAATACTGAAAGGCCATTTTCAGGGCCACTTCAACCGCTGTTGAGCCATTATCAGAATAAAAAATTTTCGACTGGTTTTTAGGCAAAATTGCCAGCAATCGCTCAGCCAGTTCGACAGCAGGCGGGTGCGTAAAGCCCGCGAAAATGACGTGTTCGAGCGTTTGCAACTGCTCTGAAACGCGCTGGGCTATGTGCGGGTGAGCGTGTCCGTGTAGATTGACCCACCACGACGAAATCATATCTAAATACTCGCGGCCATCGGCTCCATACAGCACCGACCCTTCGCCCCGCACAATAGGCACAGGCAGGGGAGCCGTTTGCATTTGCGTGAACGGGTGCCAGATAACGGCCCGGTCACGTTCAGCTAAGTTGTTCATTCAATAGGTTTTGTTAATTGAAAGAGGGAGAAGTAAAAGGGAGCAGGGAAAAGAATGAGTAAAATAGAAGACTTTTTTGTAAATCATTCATCATTCATCATTCATCAATACTCCCCACTTCCCCTGCGCCTTCATCACCTGTTCAACCACATCGCGAACAGCGCCATGACCGCCCGTGTTGGGCGAGATATACTGACAAGCGCCTTTTATGTCGCTAACGGCGTCGGCGGGGCAGGCACCCAAGACCGCCGGGCGGCTCAGAATCGGGTAGTCGGGCAGGTCGTCGCCCATGTATAGAATTTCGGATTCGTTTAGGCCGTCGCGGGCAATATAGCCGAGGTAAGCATTAACTTTCTGGTCGGAGGGACCACCCATAAAAACGTCTTTAACGTTCATATTCGCCAACCAGTTACGTATCCCATCGGCATTTGCAGAAGAAACGATGCCTACCCGAAACCCAGCTTTGATCGCCTGCTCAATGGCATATATATCGCGAATATTAACGGTTCGGAATCGCTCTCCCGACGCCAGCAGATGAACGCTGCCATCGGTCAGAACGCCATCGACATCGAAAATAAATGTCTTAATTTGACCGAATCGGTCTTGTGTTGCTGCCATGCTGCAAGTTTAATGAAAACCGGGCGACAGTTCCGTACTTTTGCCCGATGAATTCGTATGACCAGCCCGCTGCCGGAAAGTCACCGATTGCCTTGCCTGTGGCCTTTCAAGCCCGGATGCAGGCGCAGTTACCAACGGAGTTTTCTGATTTTCAGGCCGCTCTGGCCGAACCCGCGCCCGTAAGCATTCGGCTGAATCCGCGTAAAAATGGCTACGACACAACGAACTTAAAATCCATTCCCTGGTGTGCAGAGGGCTTTTATTTGCCCGAACGGCCAAGCTTCACGCTCGACCCACTGTTTCAGGCCGGGGCTTACTATGTGCAGGAAGCGTCGTCAATGCTGTTGCAGGAAGCTGTTCGGCAGGTTGTCAACCTAAACCGTCCATTGAGAGTGCTGGATTTGTGTGCCGCGCCCGGCGGAAAAAGCACCTTACTGGCGTCAATCTTATCGCCCAATAGTTTGCTGGTTTGCAACGAAGTTATTCGGAGCCGGGTGTCGGTGCTGCGCGAAAATCTGGACAAATGGGGTTATCCGAACGTAGTCGTGAGCAACCACGACCCGGACGACATGGCGAATCTGGCGGGCTTCTTCGATGTGGTGTTGGTCGATGCGCCCTGTTCGGGCGAAGGGCTGTTTCGCAAAGACCCCGATGCCATGCAGGAGTGGTCGGAAGCCAATGTGCAGCTTTGTTCAGCCCGCCAGAAACGGATTCTGGCCGCAGCCGCGCCCCTGCTGGATGAGGGCGGAGTGCTCATCTACAGCACCTGTACCTATAACGATGCCGAAAACACGGATAACGTTCGTTTTTTGACTGAAAACGGCTTTCGGAATCGCCCCCTTACGTTACCACCTGACTGGGATATTGTCGAAAAATGGTCGGGTAGTGCGGTGGGTTATCAATGCTATCCACACCGGGTGCGGGGCGAAGGCTTCTTCATTAGTATTTTTCAGAAAACGGCGTTTACGGCGACTGTGAAATTAGATGCCCGCACGTTTCGCAGCATTCGGGCACTGCGCCCCCGCGAAACGGCCTCAGCAGCGAAGTGGCTCCAGCAGCCGGGTGATTTTTCACTTTGGGAGAAACCCAACGGCGATGTAATGGCCCTGCCAAAATCGCTCGAAAAAACGTTTCTGTTTTTAGACATCGCCCTCCGAAGCAAGGGTTTTGGGTTGGAGATGGGTCAGTTTAAAGGACAGGATTTTATTCCGTCGCACGCGTTGGCGTTAAGCACGGCCATCAACAAAAACCTGCCTGCGCTGGCCTTGAGTAAGGAAGACGCGCTCCGATACTTTAAGAAAGAAAACCTGGTGTTCGATGAACCTGTGAGAGGCTGGTTATTAGCTCAATACAACGGGCTAAATCTGGGCTGGGTAAAAGGCATAGGCAACCGGGTAAACAACTATCTACCAAAAGACTGGCGAATCAGAATGGACATAAAAGAATACGTATGAAACGAATTTTTACCCTTGCCGGACTATTCATTGCGGTTCTTGCGGTGGGTTATTTAGTAGGGCCATCGGCTCACCCGGACCCTGTTAAAGATGAGCCCATTATGCTCGACCCCGATTTAGTCAGGCTGGAACAAAGCATTGCCGATTCGGAGAAAAAAGTCGATGTACGCCCCGACAATGAAGCGCGGATTATTTGGGCCGATAACCTGCATAAAGTTAAAACGCCTTATAGTATCGTTTATCTACCCGGTTTTTCGGCGAGCTGGGCCGAGGGCGATCCCGTTCATAAACAGATAGCGGCTCATTTCGGCTGCAATCTCTATCTGGCCCGCACGGCTGAACACGGCCTTAATTCGCCTGATGCACTGAAAGACATAACCCCCTCAAACTATGCTGGTTCGGCCGAACGGGCGCTGGCTATTGGCAAAGCCCTGGGCGACAAAGTGATTGTGATGGGCACGTCGGCAGGGGGAATGCTTACGCTCTATCTGGCCGCACATCATCCCGAAATAGATGGACTAATTTTGTATTCTCCCTGTATTGCTACCGCAAATCCGGCGCTGAAACTCGCTACCAAACCCTGGGGCAAGCAGATTTTGGATCGGGTGTTCAAGGGGGAGCATGTTATCAATACACACTACAGTGGCGAACGCGCCAAATACTGGCTGCCCACCTATCACACCAACGGCCTTATTACGCTGCAAACCATGCTCGATGAGTTTATGACTTCTGAGCAGTTTCAGAAAGTGAAGCAGCCGGTATTTATGGGCTATTATTATAAGGACGACGATAATCAGGATAAAGTGGTATCGGTGGCGGCTATGCTGGAGATGTTCGACCAGTTGGGCACACCCGCCGATAAGAAGCAGAAAATGGCATTTCCCGATGCGGGCGAGCATGTCATTGCTTCCCACTTCACGTCTAAAGACCTGAACGGTGTGTATCACGCAACAGAAACGTTTCTGAAAGATGTCCTGAAATTACCCGTCGCTTCACCCCCAACTCAGGCAGCAACCCTCCGTCGTAGCACTGATGCGACCAAAAAATAACCTAACTTTGGGGCGATGAGTGAAGAATGTAGAGTGAAGAGTGAAGAATAGTTTAGCTATCTAATTTATTATTCTACGCTTTTTATTCTTCACTTTTCACTCTACATTCATCATTAAAAATATGGCTTACGGATTACTGAACGGAAAACGCGGCATCATTTCGGGTGCCTTAAATGAAAGTTCAATCGCCTGGAAAATCGCGCAGAAAGCGCACGAAGAGGGCGCTACGTTTACATTGACCAATGCCCCTATTGCTATGCGTATGGGTGAGATTCGGCAACTGGCCGAACAGACGGGCGCCGAAATTATCCCGGCCGATGCAACGTCGGTTGACGATATCACGAATTTGTTTACCAAATCGCAGGAAGTGTTGGGTGGCAAAGTTGATTTCGTGCTACATAGCATTGGGATGAGTCCTAATATTCGGAAGGGAAAACCCTATATGGATTTGAATTACGAGTGGCTCAAACAAACGCTCGATATTTCGGCTGTTTCGTTCCATAAAATGTTGCAGACGGCCTATAAGCTCGACGCCATTAACGAGTGGGGTTCGGTGGTGGCGCTGACCTATATGGCTGCCCAGCGGACGTTTCCGTTCTACACCGACATGGCCGATGCCAAAGCCATGCTGGAATCAATTGCCCGAAGTTTCGGCTATCGGTACGGCAAATCGCACAAAGTACGTATCAACACTGTATCGCAATCGCCTACGCAAACGACGGCGGGTGGGGGCATCGGTGGTTTTGATAAATTCTTCGAGTTTGCCGACAAAACGGCTCCGCTCGGCAACGCCACCGCCGACCAGTGCGCCGACTACGTCATTACGCTCTTCTCCGACCTGACGCGCATGGTCACGATGCAAAACCTCTTCCACGACGGAGGCTTCTCCATGACCGGTATATCGGAAGAGATTATCGAGATGGTTACGAAAGAGTAGAAATAAAGATTAACCAATCGGGCCACGAGTGGAGAATATACCTCTGCTCGTGGCCTGTTTGGTTTTGCGTAGGTATGATTTATAGTTTGGGGCTTTGCGAAGGCAGGGGATTTCAGTACTTCTGCTTATTGGAATTATGAATGTTCAACTACTTATATCATTCCAATAGTGTTACGTCAGACCCGCTTTTAGTAGTAACTTACTAACGGTAGTTTTTTTAGTTTAGTTGCCCATTCGCTTTTAAAAGTTTTGCAAGCTCTTCATTTTCGAGTACAGCTATTCCCCAGCCTAATTTATCTTGCATTCTTTTAATATAGTTCATCAAGCTTTGTGAACACCTTTTGGCTGTTACAAAAATTACAATCGTTTTATCAAAGTGAATAAAAGGCCTAAAGATTTGGTAAGAAATTGTTTCTGGAACTGTAGGAGTTTTAATTTCAATTCCAGACTTAAATGGCATACATAAAAAATAGCTTTCCTGATTTAATCTAATTCGGAGTTCCATATCCGCTATTTCAAAAACTCCATGAGGTTTTTGACGCTCCCTCTCTAAAATACCTTTGTCAACTCCAATTATTGTATTTGCTAATTTAGTTCGTAATAATTCGTCATTATAATTAAGAAGCAATTCCATATCTTCTTTTGAAATTGCTTCTTTATGTGATTTTTCATAGTTGTTGAAAATATTCACGAGACTACCTTGAACGTTTATCTTGCTGTTTGAAAGAGAATTCAAATTTAGTTCGATTGTATCAAATTGCGGCTTTAAATAGCAATAATAGCATAGACATTGCAAGAAGATGAAGTTATTTAGACCAGGTTTTGAACGATAAATATCTTCGATAATCAGTGAAAGTTGAATCTCAAAAAGATTAATGTATGTGCTCTTTATTTAAATAAAACAATGAAGTAAGAATACGAAGCTTATGCTCAGTTTTCAAATTTGGAATTTCTGAGATAGTAGGAATCTCGGTTTTTTCATCAACTCCAAGGGCTTTATTAGTTCTAATTCTTTGCGTATTCAGAAATAGAAACAGTTGCATGTTAGCCTCTAATATTTTTTTGCCTTCGTCTGTTTCTTCAATTCTAACAATTAAAGCTTGAGTTTCTATTAAAAGCTCTTTTGCTCCGTCATTATATTGCTGGTCTGTACAAAAGATATATTCAGTTAATACTTGTTCTAAATTTATTAAAACATATAAAGCTGGAAGATAAATCTCGCTCAAATTATTTTTATAAATATACTGGATGCTCCAAAGCACTCTTGGCATTCTCTCTACGAAATAATCATCTGTTGATCCTCCAATTCCACATAAATGTTTATTAAATCCCAATATTGTCGAAAGCATAGTGGAAGTATCTACGTTTATTTTTAGGAATGCAACTTGTTGAGAATTTATATCGCCCTTTGCAATGTCAGCATACGAGTAGTAATAGTTCTAAAAATAATTAAGCCTTTCATGAACTACATCATTACCATAACGATAAGTTTTTTCAAGTAAAATTCTGTCGTGTGCCTGTAAAAAGGCACATTCTAATACTTTGTCTATCGCAACTAATGCTTCGTTAAGAAGTCTACTTTCGATATTACTTAAAGAACCTTTCTCATTACTTGCTGCAACTTTGTCAAGCAGTAAGTTTTGAGTAATAGAAGTTTGCTCAGAAAAAAGCTGTTTTATTTCCATATAATAAGATTAGTGTTTTTTTAATACAAATATATAAACTAGAATTACTTTCTTTTAAACGAGCGAATTGTTCTGTTGTAAGACATAGTGGGTCTAAAGATTTGTCAATGCGTTTAATAAACTCATTTCGTTTTAAATTTGATATTCCATCAAAATCATTGCTAATTATTAAGATGTCAATATCACTAGATAATTCTTTTCTGTCACCAAATTTGACTAAAAGTTTAACATCGAATAATTTCAAAATCTGGTCTATAATTGAATTGGTCATAAGATAGTTACTAACTCGTAAGACGATCAATTGGGCTATTTTAGCAAAAGTAGTAAAAGCTATTTTCCTTACCCATTACACACTCCCTAAAACTTAATCACCTGCGTCAAATACGTTGCCCCGTTATCGCCGTTGATGCGGACGGTGGCAGTTAGAGGTTTTGCGCCCCAATTAATAGTAATGAAACCGTAATTGAGTTCAGAAACAATCTCGCCCACGCGGTGGCGGTTGGCTTCCTGATGAGGTTTTGATACGTGGGTCAGGCCGCTGCTGGTGATGTCGAACAAATCATAACTTAATCCGGGCACACTTACCTTCGAGACTTCGGCCTGGTGCCGGTCGCCACTGATGAGCAGTGCACCTTTCGGTTTCGTTTTGCTCAGTAAATCCAGCAATCGCTGGCGGGCGGTGGGGAAATTGGCCCACTTCTCGTACACATGATCTTCGGGCAAAACCTGAATGCCGCTGCCAATGATATGTACGTCGGCATCGGAGTTGGTGAGTTGCTGCTCTAACCACTGCCACTGCGTTTCGCCGAGTATATCGCCCGATGGGTCGGGCACATTTTGCTTGTTCTCCTTCTTTAATGGGTCACGAAAATAGCGGCCATCGAGCAGAATTACTTTTACTTTCTGGCCCGCTGGCCCGTAAGCGTGCATGGAATAAGCGCCTTCCTGCGTTCGTAGCGGACTGTTGGTGGGAACGTCCAGAAAATCGAGCATAACCTGCTGACTCTCTTTGCGTTTGGGGTATTCTTTGCCGCCGTCATTCACACCATAATCGTGGTCGTCCCAAACACCAATAACAGACGCCGATTGACGTAACTGCTGGTAAACCGGATTAGCTTTCTGGAGGGCATATTTGGCCCGCAACGTATCCATGTTCTCCGAATCTCCGTAAATATTATCGCCAAGCCAAATCCAGACATCGGGTCTCTGGGCTACAATATCATCCCATAAGGGCTGTGGAAGGCTCTGGCGGCTGCATGACCCAAAGGCAATCCTCGTGATGGCCTTCTGCCGATTTGCCGCTGTTTCTGGTTTGGAAGTCCGACATCCGGCAACCAGCAATAGATGACAGACCAGAAGAATATAGGGTACGACGTATTTCATCAGAATAGATTTTAAGTTTCCTCCATAAAAGTAGATAACCTAATCTGTTCCCAGGATGAATTCAAGATTTGTTAACAAGACAAAAACTACCTATTCCTCCCAGCTTCGCCTGATTCGGCTACCTTCTTCCGTCGCTTCGGCCCGGATATATGTGTCCACTTCCTGCTGCAATTCCTCCACGTGCGAAATAATGCCGACTACCCGATTCTCGGAACGGAGGGCCTTCAGCGTTTTGAAAACCGTTTGCAGCGAATCTTTATCGAGCGAACCAAACCCTTCGTCAATAAAAAATAGGTTCTGCTTCGCTTTGGTCAGTTGCTGAATATTGTCCGACAATGCCAGCGCCAGCGACAAAGCTGCCTGGAAAGTTTGCCCCCCCGACAGCGTTTTCACACTGCGGACTTCGCCCCCGTTCAGGTAATCGCGCACCTGAAAATTGTTCTTTTCATCTAATTCCAGCTTCAACTGATTGGCTGTCAGTTTAAAAAAACGCTCATTGGCCGACTCACAGAGGTTTTTTAGATACACGCCCGATACATAATTGACAAACCCCTGCGCCCGGAACAACTCGTCCATTTTTTTCAAATCCTGTCGTCGGAGGTCAAGCTCATCATATCGTTTCTGGTGAGTTTCTTTTTCAAACCATTGCCGTTCCAGCGTTGCCAGCACGTTTCCGGCTTTGCCAAGGTCTTTGTTCAGCGTGTCTTTTTCGGTGCGTAATTGCTTAAGTTGCTGTTGAAGATTAGCTAAGCGAGTAGCATCGAATGGATGTTTGAGCAACTCCTTTGCTAAATCGGAAACCTGTTTGCGGAGGCCGCTGCGCTTTTCCTCATAATCTTTTATACGCTGTTTTTCCTGATCGACATCCAGCAGGTTTTGCAATATGCGTTCAACGTCGGCGCGGGTAAGGTTGTGTTTGGCTAAGTTTTGAGCAATTGTGTTCTCTATTGCCTGAATCTCGATAGTTAGGCCAGTCAATTGGTTAGCTTGTTGCTGAAATTGCTCAATTAGCGTGGCCTGTATTTTTTCGGTCTCCGATTTTTGTTTGTCGGCCGCGTCAAAATTGATTTTCGTTTGGTCGTAGGTCGCTGTTAATGAGACGCGCAAGTCGGTTACCTGGACTAAATCCCACTGCTCAACTTCGGCAAGCCGATAATAAGCTAAGGATTCAATCGCTGTTTTCAACTGACCATTAACCCCAGCAATGGCCCTCTCAATTTCGTTTACAGCGTTTTCATCATCCCGTTGCGCTGTTTCTACTCCGTCGATTTGCTTTGTTATATCCTGAACGGCTTTCTGAGCTTGTTGAAGCTGTTTCTGCTGGTCGCTCTCCTGCCGGATGGCCCTCGTTATTGCGTCGTCATCGTCTTTGGTGAACTCATGCCAAATGAACTGGTCTTCGTGCTCGGTGAGTTGCCGGATCGTTTCCGTGCGTTCCTGCGTAAGTCGCTTGCCTGTGTCTAAGGTGCTCCGTAATTCTTTTGCCAGCCCTTCTACGGTTAACCGCAAGGCCGTTGCTTCCTCTATATACTGATTGACAGCCTGGAGTGCCTGTTTAGTTTCCTGCGCGAACCCGTCCGTGTGAGTTGTGTTCTGGAGAGAGTTATGTTTATCCGGGTGATGCTCCGAACCGCATAGTGGGCAGGGCAAACCGTCTATAAGCGAGTCGGCAAAACGCACCAGTTCCTGTTTGACAAAAGCCTGCCGATGAGCCTCCTCACGTTCCTGCCGGACTACCTTCAAATGGGCAAGCTCCTTGTCGATATGAGCGGGGAGCGTTTTTAGTGTAAAGTTGGTCCATTCGTTCGGAAAGCCCGACAAAGCCCGGTCTTTTTGCTGTTTGATTTGCTCAACCAATTTGTCGTAGTCGTCAACCTGCCGTTGCAACTCATCGGCCTGTTTTTTTAATGGTTTATAGATAGCAAACCAGGTTTCAGCCTGATACAGTCGCTCCATTTTCGACTCCTGGCCAAGCAGTTGGTCGATTATGTGCTGGTGTTCCTGTCGTTCGGCTTTGTATCGACTGATTTCCTCCCGCTTCTGTTGAAGCCGAAGCGTGATTTGCTGGCGGTTCTTCGCTTGCATCCCAACCGACTCTTGTAATACCCTAATTGTCTGAACAGTATCTAACTCATCAATTTGCTGCAGCAATTGTCCCCGGCTTTCGTAGGCTTTTCTGGTAGCTTCATAAATCGATTGAATACCCGGTAGCTGGTCCGTAATCTTGCGAAGTTGTTCCCCGGTTTTTGTTCTGGCCTGATCCAGCCCTACCGCTTTATCTTCCAGCTTTCGCAGATTCACAAAATCGGCCTGAAAAACCAGCCGACAGGTTTCGTACAAGGTTAGGGTTTGGCGAAGTTGCTGGTAAATGCCTTCCTGCGTCTCCAGCCCATCCAGTTCCCGCTGCACAATGAGCAGTGTCTGGCTAAACGTCTGTGCCTGTAGTAATTTCTGCTCATCGGGTTCGAGCTGAGCAATTTCTGCGGCCTTCGCCTGAACAGACGCAGTTATAGCCGTAATATGGTCCTTCGCCTGCTCAATGACTTCGGGCGTAACTGTTTCCAGCGGGGTCAGTAATCCACGAAGTTCAGCTAACTTATCGTTATTAACATCGCTCAGTTTCTTCGCTCGATCTGCCAGATCGTATTGATCCAGCTTAAAAAGCTGATTCATCATTTTTGTCCGGTCAGTAGGACTTAGTTCCAGAAATTCCCGGAACTGGTTTTGCGGAATGATGATTGTGCGCTTGAAATTTTCGTAATCTAATCCCAGAATCTGCTTCGAGAGTACCGAAACGTCTTCTTTCTCATTGCCAATGGGCTTCCAGTCATTGCCTTCCCGAATAAACATCCGCCGTTCGCCGGGACCAATTTCATGATGTTTTTTCGGGTGGCGTTTGGCCTCATACACAAACTTATACATCTGCTGGTCGGCGCCAGCCCGAAACTCGAAGTCGATACGGAGTTGCTTCGACTTCAGGTTCATCATATTATACTGTCGGTTATCGCGGCTGTTTAGCCGTTCTGTTTCGCCATAGAGCGCAAAACTAATAGCCTCCAGCAACGATGTTTTTCCACTGCCAACTTTACCGAAAATGCCAAAAACACTCGACCCAATCAGCCGCTGAAAATCAATTTCCTGTTCGTTCTGGTATGAATAAAGCCCTTGAATAGCCAGTTTGATGGGTATCATTCAGGTTCGGTCGCTAAAATCTCTTTAAATAGTTGTTGCAGTCGCTCGTTTGGCTCCTGCCCCTTGTTGCGATTTTTGAAGTAATTGGCAAAAAGGGTTTCGATGCTTTGTGTCAGGTCAATAGCGGGAGCTGTTTCCTGTTCCGGCTCATCCACTTCCCGGATATCTGGAATAATCGTCACTAAGGATTCATGTGCCTGCTGAAGCTGACGCCGTTCGTCGCTGGTTAAGTATGTAGTCGTCTGCAAGGTGATTTCGGCATAACAATCCGGGTTCTGGGTAAGCCAGTCAACGGCTTCATCGACGCCCTTAAAACGGGGGCGTAGTAGTCGTTTTCCTGTTTTCAGTGGAACGGGCATCACCGTCACCGCCTGTCCAGGTTCGGCCTCAATCAGTATAACATATTTTTGCTGATCGGCTTCAGCGAAGCTATAGGCCAGCGGGCTGCTGCTATAGACGACTGGGCAAGGCCCTCCTCCAATTTCCTGATAACGATGTAGATGCCCCAACGCAGCATATTGAACCTGCCCCGGAATCATATCCGAATACACCACCGATGCCCCGCCGACCTGTAAGATACTACGTTCATCGTCCGACTCCTCCGGTTGTTCGCCACCCCGCTTCATCATAAACAAGTGAGCCATTAGCAAATTAACGCCCTGCTCATTCATATACGTCTCGGCCAGCGTTTCCCAATGGCCGCGTAAACTCTGCCGAAGTTCATCGTCAAGATTGGTCATTCCAAAGTACGACTGCATTCGGGTTTCATTCGCGTAGGGTGTCAGAATAAGGCGAACGGGCGAATCATGTCGGGGCAACTTCAGCTCAACAAAACCTGGTGCTGATTGCAACAACTTGGCTTCACAACTTAATTCATAAGATTTGACTTCTGTTTGTGGGAAGCCTACAAAAACAATTCCGCACTCGCGCCCAAAGTGATCCTGCGCTTCGATTCGTTCAGGGTTGTCATGGTTTCCGGCAATAGCCACCACCGGCCTTCTGCCACCCGCTGTCAGGTTTTTGAGCGTGCCATATAATAAATCCTCTGCTTGCGGATCGGGATTAAACGTATCGAATAAATCCCCCGCTACCAGAATCAGGTCAACCTCCTCTCGGTCAGCTACCTGCACAATCTCGGCTAAAACACCACGTTGCTCCTGAAGCCGCTGGAAATCCTGAAGTCGCTTTCCTAAATGCCAGTCAGCGGTGTGTAAAATTTTCATTGTAAAAAGGTCGCATTAACTATCTACGACGAAAGAAAGATGCAATATAACTCATATAAGCTGTATAGTGGGCAATTGAAAGCCATCCGAAAAGGAGTTCGTTCTGCCAAAAGGGATTTATTGACGATTTAAAAAAAATTATAAAAAAAATTTTTGACGCTAAGTGTCTGAGAGTAGGGGGCTTAATAGTGAATTTAGGTATAGGCTTCAATTTATTTTCGATATAGGTCTTGACAAGGGCAGGGGAAGTGCCTACCTTTGCAGTCCCAAATCGAAAGAAATCGGGCTGATAAACAAACTAAGCACTTGGCTATCAGGGAGTTACAGGTAATCCGCTGA
>JAESFU010000187.1_pt1 | contig 77271 bp, 70 predicted proteins | sample 9269461 | NCBI WGS metagenome assembly JAESFU01 (sample SAMN14502556, study PRJNA617107) | algae metagenome | isolation source: Stenomitos rutilans HA7619-LM2 and co-occurring heterotrophs from cave walls | place: USA: Waikapalae cave, Hawaii | collected 2009-07-28
GGGGCGGGCGAAGGTATCAGCGGTTTGGATGCGGCCGAAGTAACTGAAGTGGCAGATGCTGAGTCGCGTGTCGATGCGCAGGGTCAGTAAGGCTCCTTGCGAACAGCGGATCGCGATGTGGCTTTCCAGCATTGCAACGACGTATCTCAACGACTTTGACGTGGGCGAATTCTGTGCACGCACGGGGATGAGCCGGGTTTATCCTTGCAAATTGAACATTGAATGTTCAATTTGCAAGGATACTGCCTGCGTGATCGTGTTTTGTTTGCTGAATTGCAGGGTCAGTGAAGTGCGGCGGTTTGTGAACGCATGTGTGGCGCTGGGCGGGGTAAATCCTCCAACCGGCGCACAAGTCGACCTGCAGCACGCCCGATACTCCGGATGAGTGAAAAGCGACGGGAGCGACTGGTGGGTGCTCCTTGGCGCGATTGAACCGGAGATTCAAAGCCATGTCCGCCATGCTCACGCACCCTGATCTTGCTCCTTCGAACCGCAGGCTTCACGAGCGTTTTGCGGTGGCTCCGATGTACTGCCCGGTGTCGCTGCGGCCGATCACGCAGGATCGGTTTGATTACGAGGGGCACGCGTACGACATCTCCGAGGGTGGGATCATGTTCGAGATGGATGAGCCGCTTGAGCAGGGGATTGGCGTGGCGCTCCAGATCACGCTTCCGGGTGACCATCCGCACGAGATCGACTCTGATCGCAGCATCTATGTGATGGGGAACGTGGTGTGGGTGGATGATTCTGAGCCTGGCCCCGTCCGCATGGCGGTGACGTTCACGCGGTTTGCGAGGTTTGGCGATCGCGAGCGGCTGCTGCGGGGGCTGGCGCGGGGGGCGTTGCTGCGGAGAGCAGCCTGAGGCAAATTGGCAAAGCCGCAAATTTGCAAAGCGGCAAATAGAGACACTCAGGTTGGTGGCTTATTGCGTGAATCGGCGATTGACCTGCTGCCATCTGCAGCAGGTTTTTATTTGCCGTTTTGGTCATTTGCCGCTTTGCCGTTTTTGTCTCCTACCCTACGCCCGTGTTCGTAGATCAAGCCATCATCACCGTTCGTGCAGGTAAGGGGGGAGACGGGCGCGTTGCGTTCCGTCGTGAGAAGGGGGAGCCCAAGGGCGGTCCCAAGGGGGGCGACGGCGGCAAGGGTGCCGACGTGGTGCTCGTGGCGGAGGATGGCATGCACACGCTGTATGACTTCCGCGGCGTGCCGCTCCTGGAAGCGCCCGATGGCGAGCCGGGCGGGGCCAAGCAGTGCCATGGTGCAGATGCGCCGGACATGCTGATCAAGATGCCTGCAGGGACGCTGATCTTCAATGAGCAGACGGGTGAACTGATCCACGACCTGCCGCCGAGCGGGCGTTTTGTCGTTGCCAAGGGTGGCAAGGGCGGGTGGGGCAACGAGCACTTCAAGAGCTCGACCAACCAGACGCCGCGCCGCGCGACGCCGGGCGCACCGGGCGAGACGATCAAGCTGCGGTTTGAGCTCAAGCTCATCGCGGACGTCGGGTTTGTCGGGTTGCCCAATGCAGGCAAGAGCACGCTCCTGGCTGCACTGACCAAGGCGACGCCCAAGATCGCGGACTATCCGTTCACGACTCTCTCGCCGCAGCTTGGGATCTGCGAGGTTGATGCGTCGCGCAGGATCGTCATGGCGGACATCCCGGGGCTCATCGAGGGTGCATCGAAGGGTGCAGGTCTTGGGCTTGATTTCCTCCGCCACATCGAGCGGACGCGCGTGCTCGTGCACCTGCTTGATGCACAGCCGCCCGATGGTTCAACCCCTGCACAGAACTACAAGACGATCCGCAACGAATTGACGCAGCACTCTGAAGAGCTTGCAGCCAAGCCCGAGCTGATCGTGCTCAACAAGATCGACCTCTTCCTGCCTGATGAGCTCGACGACGCGATCAAGTCGCTCTCGCACGAGCTCGACATCGACCCGCGCGTCGGCGTGCTCGCGATCTCGGGTGCAGCGAACACGAACCTGCGTCCGCTTCTTGAAAAGCTCTGGACGATGCTCCACCCGACGAGCAAGGGGAATATCGATCCGTGGAAGCCCAAGGTGGTCGTGGGCGAGTAAGTTCACGACGTGCTTATTTGCGAGCAGCGGCGCGATTTGAAGATCGTGATTGCCGAATCACCAGGCCCAGGCGTTCTTTCTCGTTCAAGTCAAGATTCTTGACGCAGATCCTGCGGAAGCTCTTCTTGGCTTTCTCAATGCACTGATATGCAGTCTGGACCGTGCAGCCCTGCATGGCGGCAATATCCGCAACTCCACGCGAACTTAGCACGCGGGATACAAAGCATGCGACGACCAGAGGTTTTTCGTGGTCCGCGAGTTTGCTTAGTACGACCATCGCCCATCGGGAACTTTCTTGCGTGCTGGTGCGTGCCTGATCAGAGCGTCTAACGCAATAACTGATGTCGCTATCAACAAGTATCGAGCTGGTTTTTCTGCGTCGTTTCAAATTTCTTGCGTGATTTAAAGCGGGCTTCAGACATGCTTCCAATGAATCAGCAATATCTGCTTTGTCGATACGCTTCGAGCAATTCAGCGAGCACAAAGCTTCTTGAATCGAATCTTCTGCATCTGGCTCGGATATGTGCTGAAGCACCATGACCTTGCGGACCATTGATATCCATATGGACGAATCCGTGCGCTGCAGAAGCATCGCGGTTTGGTCGTCCATGTTTACAGTTCCCCGGGTGTAAAAAGGTCAGATTCGAATGGCTCTACATGACAATCCATTCTAGTGAGATTCACACTCATAGCCGTAGTCGATCCTGGCGAAAAACCCCATTTTGGAATTTTTTTCCATTTTGGCAAAAAAACCCGCTCAAAAACCGCCTCGATTGGCCTGTCTATTCAGACGTGCATGTTCGGAAAATGGCCTGATATCGGTAATTGACAGCAAAGGAGACTGATGAGTGGGTCAGGCCACGTGTTGGCCTGATAACGAGGCTTCAAGACCGACTTTATTTGTAGACGGCTCTTGGGGCAGTCGATGCAGGGAATACGCCGCAATGCTCGTGTTAATCTGGGGGAAATATGGCGCGATTTCAGTTGTATAAACTAAGTCTCTGTATGGTTTTAGGAGCGGCATGTATGCCGAGTGGTGGCTGGCAGCAGGTGCCTCAGCCCAATCCGGGTAATCCGATCTGCGAGCCGCCGCAGCCTTCAAATTTCAGCTGCAGCCCAGGCGCGTACCAGTATGATGTATGGGCGATCCCCCCGACCGTGACGCTCAACGTGTCCGCAGTACAGCAGGGTCCCTGGATAAGCAGCAGTGCATGTGACTGTGCGCTCAAGCCGGTTGGCATGGTCAATGAATGTACTGATGTGACCAAGACGTGGAGCGAAGAGCGCGAGGTATGCTGGACCGTGACCGGTAGCGCCACGGCGGTTATCAAAGCAGGGATGATCCAGGCCCTTCTCTTGGACGCTGGCATTGAAATTGAGATCGGCGGGCAATGGTCTCATTGCAAAACGATCACCGAGACCATGACCTTCGGGTTGGTGCCGTCGCAGTGCTTCAAGCGATACGCGAGAGACTACTGGATCTATGAAGAGCGGGAAGCCACGGGTACTTCAGCTGCAGTTGCAAGAACGTGGTCATGCACGAGCCATACAGGTCAGCCGCTCACGATCACGACATACTGCAATACTCAGCAGATGACAGCCACGCTCAAGACGTTTACGGGCAGAGGCGTGGAATACTCTTGGCCCCTCAAGATCTGCGGTGGCGCGGATCCGCCGGTTGGCTGGGATGGCAAGTACGACGAAGCGTGCTGCCATCCGATCTGCAGTGAAGTCGTCTGGCCTGCACAACCGTGCTGTGGAATTATTGGAAGCAACTAATGTCCTGGGGGGTTCACGAAATGAGCAGCTTGTCAATCTCACGCGAAATACTCGATCATCCAGAGCTCCGCACCTTTAAAAAGATCGCGATTGGTGTCGTCGTGATCGCAGGGATCGGAGTCATCGCGGGTACCGTGTTACGACCCTCTACCGGGGTCAATTCGACGCACCAGACGATGCACGCATCAAAGGGTCTCAGCCTCGCGGAAACGGCACGAACCGCCTTGGCGAACCGTGACGCTGGTTACGGTCAGGCAGTGCGCACGGCTGCGGCCTTCGAGTGGTCGGAAGGACGCCAGCATGAAGCAATCGAGCTGCTGACCGCGGGCATATCCGTCCCGGAGAGCGACTTTGAACTGGCCGAATCGCTGAGGCAATCCGGTGAGTACCACATGCAATCGGGCGAGGTTGATCAGGCCCGCGAACTCTTCCTGCAGTGCGTTGAAATCGCGAACAATGACATCGTGGTTGCGGAACAACTACGCGACAGCTACTTGAATGCGGCGTACTACACCGCCAAGTTCCAGGCTGCACGGGGAGAGACCGACGCTTCATTCAAGACATTGGAAGATCTTCTTGCCAGAGAAGCAAAACTGGACCTGCTTTCGGATGAGCAGGTTTCAAGCGTGCTTCTCAACAAAGCTCGCATCGCAGAAGAAGCGGATCGGCTTGATGTTGCGGCGAGTGCTCTGACCTCGGTCAAGAAGCAGTTTCCTGATTCCTGGAACAAGCATCGCATCGGATTCGAGTTGTCGCTGGCGAGTTTGCTTGATCCGACCCGCAGCAGCGATGCGTATGTGTCATCTCTGAGCGAACTGTGGAATGATGCGACACTGGAATCCGATTCGCGGATTTTGCATGTCGCATTCAGTCTTCGTGAAAGCCACAAGGCTCGCGGCGAGCACGCGATGGCCGCGGATGTTGCGTACGCCGCTGTGATGATGATCGACGCGCAGCGAGAGACATGGAGCTCAGAGAACGCCACCGGAAGGCAGTTGTCTTCCGAAGCGTTGAGGAAAGACGAGCTGAGCTTGCTTGCGTCACTCCAAAGCGCTGACCAGCATGAGCGGCCCGAGCATGCCCGGTTTGCATCCGAAAGGCTCATGCAAGTCTTGCCCGATGGTCTTGAACGCAAGACTGCCGTGGCGGATCTTGCGAGATTGTCGAAGTAAATCTTCCAGCAGAACTCCGCCAGATTTTCCCTGGTGCATCTGTAAACACCACGAACCATCGACAGTTGTCGATGGTTTTTTATTGCATGCGATCAGACTGCGCTGCTGTCATCGGTGCCTTTGGATGGAAGCTCGTACCTATTGCAAAGCCCATACGATCAGCATCGTCGCGGGCATGCAGCGGTCACGATTGAAAGCGTGCGGCGTGCGTTCACGCACGCGGGTATGCACCCGCCACCCACTCCACGTTCCCATCTGCTTTGGTGCCACCGCGGAGGGGGGACTTGACGATGCAGGGGACTTCGAAGCCCATCTGCTTTATTTCCTCGACCACGTCGTGCATGACGCGTTCTGCGAGGTCGTCGGGGAGGATGCCGCGCGTGGATTCTGCTTCTGGCGCATACCGCGTGTGCTTCGCCTCGTAGTGGGGCTTGATGAGGGTGAGGATGCAGGGCGTGCGGAGGGTCTGCGCGGGCAGGGTTTGAAGTGCAGTGGATGGTGCGTCGCCTGCAGTGTGTGCATGCTCGCGCTGCTTGAGCCATGAAGCAGCGATGGGGAGGAGCTGGCGCTGCGTGGTCCAGCCGAGATCGACGACGACGAGATCGACGGGTTCTCTGGGCTTGGTGTGGAGCGCGTTGGAGCGTTCCATGACGACGACGCGCGGGTCTTTGCGGAGTTTCCAGGCGAGCTGGCCGTATGCAGTGTCGACTGCGAAGACTTTCGATGCACCGTGCTGGAGGAGGCAATCCGTGAACCCGCCCGTGCTGCAGCCAAGGTCCGCACAGACGAGGCCGGTGACATCAAGACCAAACTCGGCAATCGCATGCCTGAGCTTTTGTCCGCCTCTGCTGACGTAGGTTGGGTCGCTCATTGGGGGAAGAGAACACGGAGGTACGGAGGGGACAGAGGTACACAGAGGGGGAGAGAAGAAGTTTTGAACGCAGAGGACTCGGAGGAAGCAGAGAGGACAAGACGGGGAGAAGAGAATCGGATTGGAGAGGGCGGGCACAAGAATGGAGAAGAGACAGGTTATAGGGGTATGCAGAGGGAAGAGATGGGGAGTGTGATTGGGGTGCAGTTGAAGGTTCAGGCTGATGAAGTATGGTCGCGGTCGATGCCTCGTCACAATGTGCAGCGAGATCGTGCGTGTTTCTTGTTCATCCTCTTCTCTCCGTGTTTTTCAGCTCTGCTCTCTCCGTGACCTCTGCGTTCAAAAATGCCTTAACTGCATGACACAATCCACAGGTTTGAACTCTGTGTACCTCTGCGATCCTCTGGGACTCTGTGTTAACTTGGCTGCTGAAGAAATCCCCTGCTTGACAGCAGGGGTTCAGGGCTGAGCAGTTGGGATGCCGACGACCGAGACGCCCATGTCGTCGGCGAGGTCGAGGACCTTCTGCTTTTCGAGCATGATGACGTCGCCTGCGGCGAGGGCGAGGCAGCCGCCGCCGTTTGCGGCGATGTTCTCGATGGTCTTGGTGCCGATCGTGGGGACATCGGACCTGCGGTCGTGCCCTGCACGGGCGCCCTTGCAGAGGGTCCAGCCCTTGGCCCTGCAGATCTGGCCGACGCGCTCGATCATGCGATCGGTGCCTTCGACTGCTTCGACGGCGATCACGTCGCGCTCGCGCACTGCGAGGGCCTGACCGATGTCGAGACGAAGGATCTGCGTGAGCATCGGCCACACAAACTCGACGTCCTGCATCTGCTCTGCAGAGGGGCGGCGGCGCGTCATGACGCCGGGCGTGGCGAGTTCGTCGGGGATGGGTGCAGTGGAATCCAGGAGTGCAACCCCGCAGCGGTCGAGCTCTTCAGCGATGGCGGAGAGGACTGCGTACGACCTGCGGTCCTGCCGGAGGTGCTTATACCACGCGACAATGGTCCGGAGGTCGGGGATGTTGCGGATGATCCGGAACGGATCGTGCATCATCTTGGCCTTGTCGACCCTGCCGACCATGATGGCGTGGCGGACGCCCATCTTGGAGAGGATGCGGCCCCAGGTGCCGACCTTCAGGACGCCGACCTCGCGGAAGGATGAGCAGAGGACCGGAAGCTCCGCTTCGTACTGGCGGAAGAGGCCCAGTGCATGGACGGGGTGTCCTGCATCCCGCAGGCCGCGCGCGACCAGAACGGGGAGCTGGCCACCGCCTGCGATGAGACCGACGGGCGTCGGCGGAGGTGGTGGGTCTGGCAGGATCGTCAGTGCGGCCGGCGTCATGGTCGTCTTGGCACTCGATGGTGGGCGTAACGGGTATCTATCGACGACCCGGGCACGTCCGCATCGCAAATCCGCGTGGCAAAGTTCAGAGGGAGGGTTGCGGGTGGGTGCACTCGCAAGGCCTGCTGAACGGATGGGTGAACTCAACGAACCGTGCAGATCAGCGTTCTCCCTGGGAGGGGAGGTAGCTTTGGTGTGAACCGAACCTTCACACGGGACCTGCAGGGTCAGTATATCCGGCAGTTCTGGCCCGGCGTTACATGACAGGGTGTGCAGTGGAGGATGGGGTGGAACGTTTGTTTGAATTTTGGAAGGGTGGCGATGGTGGAGAGGGGCTTGGTAATTGAGTAGGTGAGTGGAGCGGAGCGTTGTGCCGATAGAAGAGCGTGATGGGTATGGATGCTTCTAATCACGGGTCGGATCACCAGCAGCGGGGCGCGGCAGGGGTGGGTGGTCGGCTGGACATTGTGGAGAGTGGTGCAGGGGGCGGTGTGCAGGGCGGGAATGGGGGCGGGAACGGGCGGCCGTTTCTCCAGGTGTTTTTCAAGTGCGCCAACCAGTACCTGCGGGTGAACCGCAACGTAGATGGGACGGGATATCGCGCGATGTGTCCCTTGTGCGGCAAGCGGGTGAACTTTGTCGTGGGGCCGGGGGGGACCTCGGAGCGGTATTTTGAGTTGAGCTGCTGAAAGAAGCAGCTAGCGGATAGCTGCTAGCGGTTAGCACGAAGGGTGCGGGCTTGGGGTGTGGAGCGGGTTGGCGGTAGATGTGCGGTGTACGTGAAGGGCGTGGGCTTTCTATAGTGGGGGATGCTCGCACCTGGCTCGTCCAGTTATCCGATTGCACGTCCGACGGGCGTGTGTGCTTCCACCGGCAAGGCCATGGCGGTGGGGGAGCGTTTCATGGCGACGTTGGTCGAGATCGAGGGGCAGCCCGAGCTTCGGCGGGCGGATTTTTCGCTTGAGGCGTGGGGCGGGGGGGCGCGTCCGGAGGTGGGGCGGGTGTTTGCTGCGTGGAATGCAGTGCTGCCCGAGCCCAACGCGAAGAAGAAGTCGCTTTTGAGCGATGATGAGTTGATTGAGATCTTTGAGCAGCTTGCGCCTGCGACGGAGCGTCGGCAGCTTGTGTTCCGCTACATGCTGGCGTTGACGCTTTTGCGTCGGCGGATTTTGCGTCACGACGGGGTGAAGGGGACCTCGATGATCGTGAAGCGGCGTGGACCTGCAGGGACGGAAGCAGAGGCTTTTGAGGTGCAGGACCCGGGGATGGATGAGGCGGCGATCAGCGAGGCGATGGAGGAGCTTTCGAAGATCATCCCGATGGATGAGGAAGCGTCCGGAGGCGGTTCGTGATCGAACGTCCGTTCATGGTGTTGGCACGCGGCGCCGTGGTGGTGCTGCTTCTGGCGATGCAGGGGTGCATCGGGCAGAACAAAGGCGATGGGCAGGGCGTGGAGGGGGATCAATCCGCGCTTGGGCCGCTGCCCAATGCAGGGGATGTGGTCGCCGCGCACAACGAGAATGCGCAGAAGCTGGATCGCTTGTGGGCGAGGACGGAACTGCGGCTGCAGGGTGTTGATCAGGATGGGAACGATCTTGACGAGACTGCAGAGGGGCATTTTCAGTTTATACGGCCCGGCAAGGTTTCGCTGACGGTGAACAAGGTCGGCGAGACGTACTTCTGCCTTGGGTGCAATGAGACGTTTTATTGGTGGATGGACCTTCGCAAGCCGCGGAGTGCCTTGGTTGGTGAGATCGCCAAGGCGACGCCCAAGACGGTGGAGCGGTTTGGCGTGCCGGTGCATCCGCTCGATCTGATTGATCTTGTGGGGATCGTGCCGATCTCGGTCGAGGAGGCGGGAGCAGGGACGGTGGCGTGGTCGAGCGATGGGAAGGAAGTGGAGCTTTCGGTGGCGGGGCGGTGGGGGCCGCGGGTGTTTTCGTTCTCGTCGCCGGAGTTGAAGCTGGCGGGCGTGCGGCTCCTGGATGCGTCGGGCAAGATCGTGTGCGAGTCGCGGATCGAGCGGGCCGAGCGGGTTTCGTTTCGCGATGATCCTTCGGTGATTGCAGAGGCGCCGGTGCGGATGGTGATTTCGATCCCTGCAAGCGCGATGCAGGTGACGATCGTGATGCACGATCCGCAGAACCGGGGCAGCGCGATGAAGGATGCACCGTTCAAGCCGGATCTGCTCCTCAAGGCGTACAACATTCCTGATGACATGGTGCGGTCGCTGGATGTGGCTGCAAAGACTGCTGCAAAGCAGGCAACTGATGCTTCCGTAGATGAGGCGGCAGGCGAGCAGGGCAACGAGGAAGATGAATCGCGATGATGACACGCCTGGGATGCAATGCAGGTCGGCGGGTGCTGTGGTTCGTCCTTCTTGGATGGATGGTGGTGCTTGCAGTCATGTCGCAGCTTGCTCATGCGCAGCCTGCACTTCGGTCGGTGGTGCTGCCGGGCGCGGGTGGGCATCCGATGGTGGGGCGGAGCGGGCCATCGCATGGGTGGATGGTCGTGCAGTCGGGCGCGAACTGGGCGCTCGTGCATGTGCCGCCGAGGGTGGACAACGAGCCGGGCGCGCAGAGTCCGCTTTCTGCATCGGGCGGGAGCGTGCGGCTGGTGACGTCGTTCACGACGCCGCCGGTGGCGATTGCTGCGATTGCAGAACGCGTATACATGGTGATCGAGACGGTGGACCGCGCGGGCCGGGTGTCGCGGCGCGAGGTGCGGTCGGTTACTGCAGCGCGGTCGGGGCTTGGCGGGATGTGGCGGTTTGATCCTGACGGCGATCTTTACACGCATCCGTTGCTCCCTGCAGGTGGGCAGCTTCTGGGGCTTGCTGCGTGCGATGGCAGGCTGGTGGCGTTGATTGACGATTCGGCGGAAGTGAACCCGGTGGGGCCGCGGATTGGTGTGCTCGATGGGAACACGTGGGCGTGGGCCGATGTTTCGCAAGAGATCGCAACGGAACTTTCGCGGGCGCCAGGTCGCGGGAAGCTTGTGCCGCTGCGAGCAGGGGCAGGGGTGTGCATCCCGGGGCTTGATGGAAGGGTGACGCTGTGGGAGGGGACGTGCGAGATCGTCAAGTCGAAAGAGAAGTTCGACTTTGGCGGCGGGGATGAGGAAGCGCCGCTGATTTCACAGAAGAAGGAACGCACGCAGCCCAAGGTGACGTGGCGGTGGACGAGGAACGAGTACGCGATTCCGGAGTCGTCTCGCGCGGACCCTGCGAACGGGACGTTGATCGAGTGCGCGGGCGCGAGGCTGTGGATCCATGCATCGCCGAGCGGGATGGTCGACATCTCGGCTCTTGGCGACAAGAAGAGCGTGCAGATCGCGTCGTTTGCGGATGTGACGCTGCCGCTTTCGGTGTGCGAGCTTGAGGGGGATGGCAGGATCGTGGTGGTGTGGACGGAGATTGAGACGCCAAGCACCGAGCCGAGCAAGGGGCTTGTTTCCTCGAGCCCGAAGAAGTCTTACCAGGTGCGGGAGGTCTCCGCAGCGACGGGTCGCGTGCTGTACGAGGGACTTGCCAAGAGCATGGGGCCGGTGAGCCCGCAGGATCTGAGGATCCTGTCGGTGGTGCTGCTGGTGACGATGGCGGTGGCGCTCGTGCTTGTGCTTCGGCCTGATCCATCCGACGGCGTGATCACGCTGCCGGAAGACACGTTCCTTGCGGAGCCGGGGCGCAGGCTGCTTGCGTCGCTGGCGGATGCGATGATCGCGTGGTGGATTGCGTCTCTCGTGTGGGGGATTGAACTGGGCGAATCGCTCGCGCCTGCGAACATGCTGGGCGGCGCGACGCTGCTCGTGGCAGGGACGACGCTGGTAGTGGGATGGCTGCTTGGGACGGTCGGCGAGTGGCGCGGGGGGCGGTCGCTGGGGAAATTGCTTGCAGGGTGCGAGGTCGTCTCGATCGACCCTGTTCTGCCGTTGAAGCCTGAAGGTCCGTTGCCTCGGCCGTCGCTCTGGCGGTCAGTGAAGCGCAACGCGATCAAGTGGTTCCTGCCGCCGGTGGCGATGCTGGGGCTGTTTGATCAGCAGGGCAGGCACCGTGCAGACATGATGGCCCGGACGATGGTCGTGATCCGCGTTGAACCTCAAGAGGCGGACGACGGGTTTGACGGCTGAGCGGTCGGGTTTTTGACGGTACTTACCGAGTCACTCGCGCAAAGTTGGCCTGTGTCTGAAGGCAGACCCATCCTTTACCCGATAACTCCACGGGGCGAAGTGTCGTTTGTTGCGCGATTCGTGAAACGCGGGATGGATGCTGTGTCTTGATGATTGGCAAGGACTTGGCACACGCCGGGCATGGATGCCCCTCTGCGTGGCCGATGTACCAGACTCTCTTGTTTGCAAGGAAGTAGTCAGGAGTGTCAGAGCAGGCCGGACAAGCACCGACTTCGACCGGGACGCCCGAGGCGCCAGCGGCTGTGACCGCGCCCTCGCCGTGGCGGCTTGCGTGGCAGATCCCTGCATTGGTCGCGGGTGTCGCTGGTCTTGTGGTGGGCGGCATGTACGCCTTCAAGACCTCGCCGATCCCCGACTTCAAGGGCGCGATGGACGTCGCGGAGCACATGGTCGATGAGCGTGAGTACCAGCACGCGATCGACTACGCGAACAAGAACGTCTACCCGTTCATCACCAAGGGCCTCGTGACCGACGAGGACATCACGCGTTTTCACCTGATGGTGGGGCGTGCGATCGCGCGGGGCCAGCGTGAGAAGTCGCTGAACGTCGCGGAGAATCACCAGAACATCATCTCGTCGTATGGCGAGGCAGTGAAGCGGGGCGCGCAGCTCACGCCTGAAGACACCGCGGACATTGCGGATTCGTATCTTGCGCTTGGCAAGGTGGATGAAGCGATCGCGGAAGCATCGACTTTGCCTGAGGCAAGCAGGCATCGGCGGGATCAGATCAACCGCAAGGTGATCGAGCAGACGCTTGAGGGCCCGCGTTCGCAGCGTGCACGCGCGATCGAGATGCTGACGGACATGCTCGCGGAAGCAGAACTCCCTGCAGAGGAGCGCATGTGGGCGCTTGCACGCCAGGCAGAACTCCTGGTCGACCAGGGATTCCCGGAAGAGGCGATCGACAAGCTTCTGCGGGCGATTCCGCGGCTGACGGTGGCGGGACACGAAGAGACGATGGGCGAGTTGTATGTGTGGCTTGCCCGTGCGTACATGGATACGCGGGATCTTGCGTCTGCAGCGGTGCAGCTTGAGCGTGCGTCGGAGATCCTTCCTCCAGAGAACGCGCTGCAGGCCAAGGTCGGGTTGATGGCGGCACGCATCCTTGAGAGCCGCAACGAATTGTCAGAAGCCAAGGAGCGGTACGACGAGGTTCTTGCCAACTTCTCTGACACGCATGAGGAGATGGATGCACTGCTGGGGCTCGCGGGGCTGTATGCACAGCGCGATGAGCACGGCGAAGCTGCGGATACGTATGGCATCCTCGTGTCGCGACTGCTCAAGGGCGACAAGCATCCGACGATCACCCCTGCATCGGTGACGGACAACCTGATGTCTCGTTTCCGCGAGCGGTTTGAAGCAGAGGACATCGTGACCGCGCAGCGGTATGCGACGATGGCAGAAGACTTGTTTGGTGCAGAGCAGGCACCGGACGTGGTGATCCAGGCGCAGGCGGAAGTGAACAAGCGACTGGCGGATGCAGCGCTGGGCGGCGCGAAGTCCGCGATGGCGAAGCTGGAGCTTGACCCTGCAGCAGCGACGCTGGCGCAGCGGCATTTCCGGCTTGCAGCGAAGTACTTCCGGATGGTGGCGGACCGGACGGTGGTGACAGATCCCAATGCGTACCTGACTGCACTGTGGTCTGCAGCGGATTGCTTTGACCGTGCGGGTGATCGCGAGCGGGCGATTGCTGCGTTTGATGAATTTGCAAAGAGCTTCCCCGAGGATCCGCGCCAGCCTGAGGCGATCTTCCGCCTGGCGGAGGCGTACAAGGCGTCGGGCGAACTTTCGACTGCTGCAGAGTTGTACCGGACGCTGATCGAGGCGCAGGAACGCGGCGATGCAGCGTCTGCAGGTCCGTTCGCGGATGCGAGCTATGTGCCCCTTGCACAGACGTACCTGCTTGACAATGACCCTGCGAACGACAAGGAAGCAGAGCAGAAGCTGCTGGCGGTCGCAAGTGGTCGGCTTGGCGGCACGAACACCGATTCGTTCCGTGAGTCGGTGATCGAGCTTGGGAACCTGTATTTCCAGACCGCGCAGTACGAGATGGGGATCACGCGGCTGCGTGAGGCGCTGGCGCGGTATGGGGATGACCCGCGTGCACCGTCGATGAGTTTCAGGCTTGGTGAGTGCAGCAGGTTGTCTGCAGTGGTCATTGAGAAGGAACTTGGCGACGCGATGCCTGATGCACAGCGGCGCGAATTGACTGAGGCGCGTGCAGAGCGTCTGCGTGATGCAGCGAGCGCGTATGAGGGCGTTGCGGCGGCGATCGGGAACAAGGATGCGCGGCGCAGGTCGGCGCTCGATGAACTGATGCTTCGGAACGCGACGTTCTATGTCGCGGATTGTGCGTACGACCTTGGGCAGTATGAGACCGCGATCAGGCTGTATGACGCAGCGCGGGAGAAGTATCCCAAGGACCCTGCGTCCTTGGTCGCGATGACGCAGATCGTCAGTGCGCATTTGAAGCAGGGCGATTACAAGCGTGCGGCGACGGCGAACGAGCGTGCACGTCGGTTCTATGCGTCGCTGCCTGAGTCTGCGTGGGATGACCCGAACCTGCCGATGTCGCGGCGGGACTGGGAGCGGTGGCTGGAGTCGACATCGAAACTGAACCTGCAGGAATCGCAGGATGGAGCGAGCGGCCGCGGCGGGCAGACCGCGGGCGCGGGGGAAAGCAGCGGCTGAGGGGCCGACTGAAGCGAGCGGAGGAATGACTGAGCGGCGTCGAGGATCGACGTCAGAGAAAACAGAACGAGGGTCAGGATGACCATGCAGAACTCTGGATCACCCACATCTTCAGCAAAGAGCACGGCGGCGCCACTCCCTGCATTCCCTGCAGTGGAGCGGCTGCTTGATGGCCAGGCGAAGCTGTACCGCGACCTTGAAGCACTGAGCACGCGGCAGGGTGAACTCATTGACAACGAGCGGACGGATGAGCTGTTGACGCTCCTTGGCGAGCGCGAGCAGATTCTCACTCGCATACAGACGTTGAACGACGCGATCTCGCCGGTGCGTGCGAGGTGGCAGGAGTTCCTGGCGGGGCTTGACGCGATTCAGCGGAGCAAGGTTGGGACGCTGGTTGATCAGATCACTGCGTTGATCGAGGGGATCGCCGAACGCGATCGGCAGGACCGCCAGCGGATGGAGTCTGCACGCGATCGCGTGGCGGACGAGCTTGCAGGGCTTGATCGGACGCGCCGTGCTGCAGGGGCGTATGGGGCGAAGCTGACATCACCGGGGCCGCTTTTCCAGGATCGTGAAGCGTAAATGACGACGCTCGGACACCAACTTGAGAGCCCTGTTGAGGTCGCTGCAGCGGTGCCGCATGCAGGGAAGGTTTCGCCTGCAGAGCTTGCGGAGCTGATCGGCGCCTTCAACGAGGTGACGGACCGGCTGCACGCGACGCACCGGCAGCTTCACGCGGAAGTGGGGAGGCTGACGCAGGAACTTCGGCAGGCCAACGAGCAGCTTGAGCGTTCTCGAAGGCTCGCTGCACTTGGCGAGATGGCTGCAGGGATCGCGCACGAGGTGCGGAACCCCCTGGGTTCGATCCGGCTGTATGCACGGATGCTGCTTGAGGATCTTGCGGACCGGCCGCAGGAACGCCAGACGGTGGCGAAGATCGATGCGGGTGCGGTGGGTCTTGCGGCGATCGTCGAGGATCTCTTGATGTTCGCGCGGGAGTTCAAGATCCGACGCGACGAGATGACGGTGCGCGAGCTCTATGACGCTGCGCTGGAAGCATGCAGGGAAGATTGCACCGCGGGGCTTGATGCAGTGCGGTTTGACGTGCTTCCGGGGCACGCGGTGAATGAAGAGCCGATCGTGGTCGCGGTGGATCGTGGATTGATGGTTCGCGTGCTGGTCAACGTGATTCGCAATGCAGTCCAGGCGATGACGGAGAACGATTCGCCGGTGCGCAAGATCACGCTGGATGCGGCGAGGGCAGTCGCGACTGAAACGTGCAGCGAGAAGGTCGTACTGATCGTTCGTGACACGGGACCGGGCGTGCCTGAGTCTGTTGCACAGCGGATGTTCAACCCGTTCTTTACGACGCGAGAGACGGGGACGGGGCTTGGGCTTGCGATCGTGCACCGGATCATCGAGGGGCACGGCGGCCAGGTGAGCCTGGCGAGTGCGAAGGAAGGAACGAATGGCGCGGTGGTTCGGATCACGCTTGCTCCGCCGAGCGGGGGTGAGAATGAAAGCGCTGTTGTGGTGATCGGGAAATGAGTTTGACAGTTCACTGGCGGTGATTTGCTGGTGAACTGGTTTGAAAGAGTGGTTGCCGGGGTCGGGTCTGGAAAACAAGAAGCACACACATGCCGGCGCAGGATGCAGCCGGGTCACGCCTGGAGATTTGAAGCATGAGAACTGTCCTGGTTGTTGATGACAAGGAAATGATGCGTGACAGTGTCGCGGCGACGCTTCGGCGCGCGGGGATGGATGTCCTCACCGCGTCTGATGGCAACGCAGCACTTGAGATGATCACGGCCAAGCGGCCCGACGCGGTGATCACCGATCAGAAGATGCCCGGGATGGGCGGGATTGAACTTCTTGAACAGATCCGGCGGGTCGACGAGGACCTCGCGGTGATCGTGATGACAGCGTTTGGCTCGATCGAGACTGCAGTTCGCGCGATGCGGCTTGGCGCGTTTGATTACCTGACCAAGCCGTTCGAAGGGGACGAGCTGGTCATCACGACCAAGCGTGCGATCGAGCACGGCAAGCTGCTGAAGGACAATGCAGTGCTCCGCGCAGCGACGCCGGAGGCTTCGCAGCCGGTGACAGTGTGCACGACGCCGGGCGCGACGCCTGCACGGCGCGGCGTTGATCGCCTGGTCGGTTCATCTGCCGCGATGGCGCGTCTGCGTGCGGATGTTGCCGCGGTTGCTGCTTCGCAGGGCACGGTGCTGATCTGCGGCGAATCGGGCGTGGGTAAGGAAGTGGTTGCACGTGCAGTGCATGAGAGCAGCGGGCGTGCGTCGGCTGCGTTCCTTGCAGTGAACTGTGCAGCGCTGTCTGAGTCGCTGCTGGAGAGCGAGCTTTTCGGCCATGAACGCGGAGCGTTCACCGGTGCGGAGAAGATGCGTAAGGGGAGGTTTGAACTGGCGGATGCGGGGACGCTGCTTCTTGACGAAGTCTCGGAAGTCCCTGCACAGATCCAGGCCAAGCTCCTTCGCGTGCTCCAGGAGCGTGCGTTTGAGCGCGTGGGTTCGAGCATCACGATCGGCGTGGACGTTCGCGTCGTGGCGACGAGCAACCGCGAGCTTCAGAAGTCGATCGAGGCGGGTGATTTCCGCCAGGACCTGTTCTTCAGGCTGAACGTGCTTCCGATCAATGTGCCACCGCTGCGTGAGCGTCGAGAGGACATTCCGGAGCTTGCGTCGCACTTTGTCGGCGAGATATGCAGGCGCGAGGGAAGGCCCGTGGTGATGATCGACCCCGCCGCGATGAGCCTCCTCCAGGAATATCACTGGCCGGGCAACGTGCGCGAGCTTCAGAACATCTGCGAGCGTGCAGTGGTGCTCTCGACCTCGGGCCGCGTGAACGGCGGGCAGGCAGTGGTGGGGCGCGAGCTGCTTGCACCGTGGCTCTCGACTGCGCCGGTGCGCGTCGCGGCGACGGTGCCGGCGATGGCTGTTGCACATGAAGCACCGATCGTGGAAGTGAAGCCGGGGCTTTCGATGCCGACGATGCCGGTGGCGCACGCAGCGAACGCGACTGCACGGACGCTGGAAGAAATCGAGCGCGACGTGATCGTGCAGACGCTGGTCCGCCACAACGGGCATCGGCAGAGGACTGCAGTGGCGCTGGGCATTGGCGTGCGGACGCTGGGCCTCAAGCTCAAGCGCTGGAAGGAACTCCAGCTTGTCGAGCCGGGGCTCTGATCAGGCAGAACGGGGTTTCAAGGGCAGCGTTTGCGGGCGGTGTTTGTCTGGAACCCCGTCCGCTGGCGCACGGTTTGCGAACGGAAACGAAAGAGACGTTCATGCTGATCTCCGACCTGACCAATTCCGGTGCCATCCCGACGCTCGAAGCGTCGATGCGATTTGCGTCGCAAAGGCAGCGGTATATTGCAGGAAACATCGCGAATATCACGACGCCCGACTACATCCAGCGGGATGTGTCGGTGGGTGATTTCCGCAAGGAGCTGGGGCGTGCGATCGATGTGCGTCGCGCAACGACGGGGGGCGAGCGCGGGGCGCTTCGCTTGCGCGACACGCAGGAATTGCGCATCACGGGTCCGGGTGCAGGGGATTTTGACGTCGAGCCCAAGGCAACGTCGGGCAACGTGCTTTTTCACGATCGCAACAACCGCGACGTGGAAGAGCTGATGCGTGACGGTGTGGAAACGGTCCAGACGTTCCGGTTCGCCGCGGAGCTTCTCCGCGGGCGGTTTGAGATGCTCAAGAGCGCGATTGCACAGCGTCCGTAAATGGACGCAAGGTGAGGACTGACTGATGTACGGATCGCTCGACATCCCGACGCACGGCCTGATCGCCCAGCGAACCCGCATGCAGGTGATTGCAGCGAACATCGCCAACGCCAAGACGGTGCTCGATGAGAACGGCCAGGTGAATCCCTGGAAGCGGAGAGTGGTTCACTTCTCTGCAGGGGATCCCAACGGATCGAGCCCGGAAGCACGTGAGCTTGGCGTGCATGTCTCGGCGATCACGCTGGATGATGCGCCGTTTCGGCTGAAGTGGGACCCTTCGAGCCCGTTTGCGTATAAGGATGGGCCCAACGAGGGGTATGTTCCTGAGCCAAATGTGGATACGGTGACGGAGCAGGTGAACGCCATGGAGGCGAGCCGTGCGTATGAGGCGAACCTGGCGTCTGCAGAGGCGATGAAGCAGATGATGGCATCGGCCTTGCGTCTGATCGCCTGAGTGATGATGATGTGATACCCCTGCGTGCCGGATTCGGCAGCGCGGGATATGGACTTTTCGGGTACGAACACGCGATGAACGACCCTCTTCGATTGATCTCGAACAACGGACCCGTCGGCGGAGCCGGCCTGGGGCGTGACCTTCCTGGCGCGGCGGATGCCGCCCGTGGAAATGGGCCGGAGTTCAAGGATGTTCTGCTCGAGAACCTCCGTCAGGTCAATGAGTTGCAGCAGGACGCGACCCGCGCGGTCGAAGACCTGACGACGGGGAAGCGGACCGACTATGAAGGCGTGCTCGCGGCGACCCAGAAGGCTGACGTTGCGTTCCGGATGCTCCAGGCACTGCGGAACCGCGTGATGGAAGCCTACGACGAGGTCAAGCAGATGCGTGTCTGACGCTTGCTGCGGGCGGTCGACCTGCCGCGCATAGGTTGATCACCTCCTCATCGCTCGTCGCGCGTCTCTTGCCGAATGAAGCGCAGCACCAGCGCGTTATCCTCCCGATGACGGCCGTTATCCGAACCGCCTTTCAAGGTTCGGCGGCTGATCGTCCGAAATCAGCATGTCCGGCCGGTGTATTCATGGTGATGGGCGGAGTCCCGTCGCTCGGTCGGAGTCTTGGGGCGCATTTCATGCGCTTCATCCAAGGGCAGGGAGGCCCGACCAGTGGGTGCGCTACAGCGCGTCATGAACAACGTCTCGGGCTTCTTCGGGAAGCTCACTCCTGCACAGAAGCTGATGCTCGGCTCTGTCGCGGTCATTGGCCTGCTTGCATGGCTGGTGGTGGCGCAGTATTCCTCGCGCGGCGCGACGGTGACGTTGCCCGTGGGGGGAAGCCCCGAAGAGGTGGGGCAGCGGGTCGCGGTGCTGCAGGCAGCGGGCATCGATGCCCAGATCACGCCGATGGGGATCACGGTTCCCAAGGCACGCCAGCAGGAAGCGATGTCGAAGCTGGGTGAGGCCAAGCTCCTCCCTGCGGACTCGCAGTTCCTCTTCCGCAACCTGATCGAAGGCCAGACGTGGTGGGCCAGCCGCGAGCAGAACAAGCGGGACTATTTCCTTGCGCTGCGCGGGGAGCTGTCACGCCAGATCGGGCAGTATGCAGGGATCAGGTCGGCGACGGTGAACCTGGATGTTCCTGAGGTGCAGGGGCTGGGCACGCCTTCGCGTCGTCCGACTGCGTCGGTGACGCTGCGGACTGCAGATGGCGGCGCGGTCTCGCAGGGGACGGTCGATGCAGTCGCTGCACACGTCGCGGGCGCGGTGGCAGGGCTTGATCTTGAACGTGTCCACGTGATTGATGCGACGACGGGCCGCTCTCGCAAGCCTTCGACGGGCAGCGAGGTGATCTCGACGACGTACCTTGAGCATGCTTCACGGGTCGAGCAGCAGACGTGGGAGAAGCTGAGCAAGCTTCTTGAGAGCATCCCGGGCGTGAGCATCGCGGTGACTGCAGAGGTGGATGTCACGCAGGTAACTGCACGTGTCCAGACGAACATGGACAAGGGGCAGGGCACGGTCTCGCTTCCCAAGCGATCAACGAGCCAGTCTACGACGCAGAACAACCGGTCGCAGGGCGCGGAGCCCGGGCTTCGCTCGAATGCAGGGGCGGATATCGCCCGTGCAGGTGGCAACGGCAGCAACCTTGAAGAGACGCAGGAAGAGAACGAGTTTGACAACCACGTCGGCTCGCGGACCGAGAGCATCGTTGACCCGCGCGGCATGCCGACGCGGCTTGCGGTGTCGGTGAACGTGCCGCGTGGGTATGTGTCAGCGCTGATCACGAAGGAAAAGGCGGCAGGTCAGCCCAAGGACGCAGCGCCCGCGGATGCGACGCCGCCGACCGAGGACGAGATCAACCAGCGGTTTGAAGCGGAGAAGACCCGCATCGTCGCGAGCCTGACGCCGCATGTACAGACGCGCGATTCCAAGGGCACGGTGACGAGCGGGGACGTGGTTGTTTCGATGGTTTCGATGGATATGCCGCAGCTTGCAGGGGTTGATGGCGGCGGTCTTCTTGGAACGATCGGGATCGGCGGCGGGAGTGGCGGGGGCGGCGGACTCTTGAACCTGGGCGGCGGGATGATCGACACGATCGTTCTTGGCGTGCTGGCGCTGGTCGCGCTGTTCATGATGCTGTCGATGGTGAAGAAGTCGGCCAAGAGCCTTGAGCTTCCCACTGCAGAGGAACTGGTCGGCGTTCCGCCGCAGGTCGAGCTGAAGGGCGAGGCGATCGGCGAGGCTGCAGAGGGTGAGATGGCGATGTCGGGCATCGAGATTGACGATGGCGAGATGCGGATGGCCAAGATGCTCGAGAGTGTGAACGAGATGGTGCAGCAGGATCCCAATTCAGCGGCCAATGCGCTGAACCGGTGGGTCCAGATCGATACGTGATTGAACAGTGATGTACCGCGCGAGCACGCTCGCGAGTGACTGACTACGGGAAGCTGACGAAAGACCATGGCCCGCAAGCCGAACGAAAAACTCCCCGATGAGGCATCGAAGCTCGAAGGCATGACCAAGGCAGCGATCCTGCTCCTTGCGATCGGCAGCGAGCGTGCATCGTTGATCCTGCGCAAGATGTCTGCAGAGGCAGTGCAGGAACTGACGCGCGAGCTTGCAAGCCTTGGGCGCGTTCCCAAGCCGCTGCAGGACGCGGTGATCGAGGAGTACTACGGGTTTCACGTTGCGAGCCAGTATGCAGCAGAGGGCAATCTCGACTTTGCCAAGCAGGTCTTGAACCAGTCGATGGATCCCAAGGCAGCAGAGAAGATGCTGGCGGGCATCCAGGTCCAGGTGCAGAAGACGCCGTTTGCGTTTCTGCAGCGTGCAGAGAGCGAGAACCTGCTGACATTCATCCAGGATGAGCACCCGCAGACGATCGCGCTGATCGTGTGCCACTTGCCGCACCACAAGGCAGCTGAGATTCTCGGTGGGCTTCCGATGCAGAAGCAGATCGAGGTCATCAAGCGCATCGCGAACATGGAGCAGACCAACCCCGAGGTCATCCGCGAGGTGGAGAAGGGTCTGGAGAGCAGGCTTGCGAACATGCTTGCCCAGAGCATGGAAAAGGCAGGCGGCGTGCCGACGGTTGCTGAAATCCTCAACCTCGCGGACCGCGCGACGGAGAAGGCGATCCTTGAGGGCCTCGAGTCGGATGATCCCGACCTAGTCGAGCAGATCCGCAGGCTGATGTTCGTCTTTGAAGACATCAACCTTGTCAACGACAAGGGCATCCAGTCGGTGCTCAAGGAAGTCGACAACGAGGAGCTGGCGCTGGCGCTCAAGACTGCGTCGAGCGACCTTCAGAACAAGATCTTCCGCAACATGTCTGAGCGTGCTGCACAGCTCATCAAGGAAGACATGGAGTTCATGGGCCCGGTGCGTGTCAGCGACGTCGAGGCTGCGCAGCAGCGGATCGTGGACATCGTGCGCAGGCTCGAGGAATCGGGCGACGTCATCATCCAGGGTCGCGGCGGCGAGTCGGACCTCATTGTCTAAACCGTGCAGCGTAGTTTTTTCCTTCGAGAGATTCATCCATGGCCATGATCAAGCGGGCCGATGCCCAGACGATCGCACGAGACGCCATGGTGCTGGACCTTGGCGATCTTGCGCGGCAGGCAGATACGGTGATGCGACAGGCGCACGCACGTGCCAACGCGATCATGGCCGAGGCGCAGCAGGAGCGAGAGCGGATCGTCGCGGGCGCGAAGCAGGCAGGGCACGCGGAGGGACGTGCAGCGGGGCATGCAGAGGGGCTCGTCACGGGCCGCGAGGAAGGCCGCAAGGCGGCGATGACAGAATCCGCCAAGAAGATCGAGGCGCTTGCAGCGACATGGAGCGATGGGCTTTCGAAGTTCAACTCGCAGCGTGATGAGCTTGCGAATCAGTGCAGGCAGGACGTGCTGAACCTTGCCCTTGAGATTGCCCAGCGCGTCACGCGGCGCGCGATCGAAGTTGATGCCAAGTCTGTTGAATCCGCACTAGAGACTGCAGTGTCGCTGGTGATGCGTCCGACGCGGGCGAAGATCCGGGTGAACCCTCTGGATGAGCAGGTCTCGCGCGATCTGATGCCCAAACTGCTCGCGACGTTTGACCGCGTGAAGCACGTTGAGATCAGTGGCGATGAATCGATCGAGCGCGGCGGGTGCGTTCTGCAGGCAGAGGGCGGTGCATCGATCGATGCGACGGTCTCGACGCAGCTTGACCGGATTGTTGAGGCGCTTTTGCCGCGATCGGAGGCGGTGTGACGCAGGCCACGGCGATCGACAACGAGATGGGTTTCCTGACGTCGGCGAATCCATTCGCGGCTGCAGGGGAAGTGCTGCGCGGGTTTCAGTCCGTCAGGATCGCGGGCGTGGTCAGTGCACTTCGAGGCCTTACCGTGCTCGTGGATGATCTCCCGATCCCGGTGGGGTCGCTGGTGTCGATCCGTCCTCGCACGCAGGGTGCTGCGAGCAGATTTAGTGCAGTGGGCCACGGCGTGGTGCTGGGCGAGGTGATCGGTTTCACGCGTGATCACGCGGTGGTGATGACGCTGGGCGATACTGCAGGGATTCGCCCCGGCGATGAAGTGGTGGGGGAGCAGGCCACGCAGACTGCGCTGGTTGGCGATTCGATGCTGGGCAGGTGCGTCGATGGGCTCGGCAGGCCGATCGACAATCTCGGGCCGATTCACGGGCGGATTCCGATGCCGCTGACGCCGCGGCCGATTCAGCCACTGGCGAGAAGGCGCATCAAGGACCCGATGCACACGGGTGTCCGCGCGATCGATCTTTTCACGACGCTTGGCTCAGGCCAGCGCATGGGGATCTTTGCAGGGCCGGGCGTGGGGAAGAGCACGCTGCTGGGCACGATCGCGTCGAGGTCGGATGCGGACGTGAACGTGATCGCGCTGATCGGTGAACGTGGTCGAGAAGTGAAGGACTTCATTGAGCACAGCCTGGGCGAGCATGGTCGCGGGCGGTCGGTGGTGTATGTCGCGACGGGTGATGAATCGCCGTTGATGCGGATTCGTGCTGCGAAGGCTGCGTGCACGCAGGCGGAATATTTCAGGTCGCGCGGCAAGCGCGTGATGCTGATGATGGACTCGGTGACGCGGTTTGCACACGCGCAGCGGCAGATCGGTCTTTCGGTGGGTGAGCCACCTGCAACGAAGGGGTACACGCCCAGCGTTTTTGCGCAGCTTGCGCTCCTGCTTGAGCGTGCAGGTGCGCTCGAGCCTCCTGCAGGAAGCGAGCCATCCGCGCCTGCAGGTTCGATCACGGGCCTGTACACGATCCTGGTCGAAGGCGACGACATGACCGAGCCGGTGGCGGATGCAGCGCGAGGCATTCTTGACGGGCACATGGTGCTCTCAAGGAAGCTTGCGCAGAAGGCGCACTTTCCTGCGATCGACATTCTTGATTCGGTGAGCCGCGTGGCGGACGACGTGTGCGACCGGACGCACATGGATGCGAGGCGGCAGGTGGTTCGCCTGCTTGCAACGTACAAGGACGTCGAGGACCTGGTCCAGATCGGTGCGTATGCACGCGGCGCGAGGCCCGAATCGGACGTTGCGATCGACCTGAACGACGAGATTGTGCGGGTTTTGCGGCAGGGCAAGGGTGACGTGACTGCGTTTACGCAGGCCCGGGAAACCCTGATCAAGCTGGCCCAGCGATCGGTCGATCTTCAGTCCAAGGCGTCAAAGGCTCGCAGATAAGCGTGCTGAAGGAGCATCGAACGGGTGGCGAAGTTTCGGTTCAAACTCCAGGCGGTGCTTGATCAGCGGCTGGCACGCGAGCAGCAGCAGCAGTTGATCGTGGCGCAGATCGAGCGTGAGCGGGTGGATGCAGAGCAGGGCATCCGTGCCTATCAGGAAGCGATCGAGCGTGAGCGGGATGAGCTTCGGCGGATGCTGAGCGATGAGAAGGTCGCAGGCGAGACCGAGGGCGCTGCACCGGTTGATCTGAGCGGTGCACGCCAGCAGGCAGCTGCTGCGGTGAAGCTGACTGCACGGGCACAGCAGGCGGTGCTGAAGCTTGCAGGGATTCATCGAAAGCTGGATGCAGCTCGGCTGGATCTTTTGAAGGCGGCGACCGAGCGGAAGGCTGCGGAGCTTTTGAGAGAGAAGCAGTACGAAGAGTTCAAGGCAGAGCAGCGTGCGAAGGACGCGGCGATCGTGGATGAGATCGGAACACTGAAGGCCGCGAGGCGTGAAGAGGATTCGGAGGCTGCATGAAGACGCTCCTGACGGCCATCGGTGTGATTGCAGTCGCGAACCTGATCGCGCTCCTGGGCTTTGCAGGGTGGCTGGCGAGCACCGGCAGGGTGGATCGCGCGCGGATGGAGAAGGTGCGCGAGATGTTCTCGGAGACGGTCGCCTCGCAGGCTGCACGCGAAGAAGCAGACGTCGCGAAGGCAGAGGCGGACGCGAAAGCAGCGGAGCAGGCCAAGAAGGATGCAAGGCCGCCGATCACTGCGTCAGAGCAGCTCAGTGCACGCGTTGAAGCGACGGAGATCGATCGCCAGCGTGCAGAGCGGCTTCGGCGCGAGATCGCGGACCTGCAGCGCAGCCTTGCGGAGCGTGAGACGCAGGTAAATAAGCGTGCGGCGGAGATCGAGAAGGACAAGACTGCGTTTGACAAGATGCGTGCAGGGATTGCGGCGAGCGAGGCGTCCGCGCAGTTCAAGAAGACGCTCTCAACGCTTGAGGGGCTGAAGCCTGCAGAAGCGAAGAAGACGCTGAAAGAGGTTCTGGCGGGTGACCCTGTGAAGGGGACCGACCAGGTGGTTTCGTACCTGAACGCGATGGAAGACCGTGCACGGACGAAGGTCGTGGCGGAATTCATCAAGGAAGATCCTAAGCTGGCCGCCGATTTGCTGGAACGACTCCGGATGCGCGGGACGGAAGTCCCGCCGCAGATGGAGTCGCTGGCGAATGCACCGGTTGGATCAGGCAAATAACCGCACAAACCCGGTCTTAGGCTCTGGTTCACATCCGGGGTCTGGCGCAATAGGACGCACGGGACCTGGGAATCAGGCCGGATCCGGGGACCCGTTCGCCGCACTGCTCAAAACACGGCTTTCATCGGCGCCCGCGCAGGAACTGCTGTCGTCGGAGGCTGTTCGTGCGTCCGTGGCGCAGGAACCACGCAGTGGACGGCGCTCGAAGGTGGGCGAGGTGGATGTTGCAGGGCACGCGGACCTCTCTGCGATCGCTGCACACGAGCTTGGCCAGCGGGGCGATACGCGGCTGACGGTCGAAGCGGCGACAAGGTCCGCACAGGCGCACGGTGAGCAGGGCGAAGACCTTGCGGATGAGGGCGGGGATGAGCCTGAGCTTGCGGATGCAGATGGCGAGGGCATGAAGCGACAGGGGGCGGCAAGATCCGCCGATGTGCGCACGTTGCAGGCAGATGCAGGCGAATCCGGCGAGGCGGCATCGGATGGCGTAGATGCACAAGCTGCAGCCAACGCAGGTGCGAAGGACAAGGCATCGCCATCTCGAGCAAACGAACGAAGCCCGGACGCAGGTGCACAGAAGCAGGGCGTGAGCGCGCAGGGAGCGGGTGCACAGGTTTCCGTGCAGGCAAGTATTGCCACTGCGGCGACGGCAGCAGCCACTGCGGCAAGTGCGGCGACCGCGCGGGTTGATTCACAGGGCGCGGGTTCATCTTCCAATACATCTGCACAGCCCGTCTCAGGCGTCACTGCAGCGGGGCGGGCGGATTCTGCACGCAAGTCGCTTGTTCCGACGGGGCCTCAGGATCCACGTGGTGCGCGGGGGCCTGAAGAGGGCGCGGAAAGTGCAGCACCGGGCGTGAAGGGGCAGGCGATGCGCGGGGTCTTTGCGATCTTGCGCGGCACGCAGGCAGGGACGACTGCAGCGGTGATCCGCCTGACCCCGGAAAACCTTGGTGATCTGAAGATCAATCTGAGCATGTCGGAAGGGAAGCTGAGCGCGGTGCTGGCTGCATCGAGCGAGCAGGCACGTGCGGATCTGGAAGCTTCCGTGCCTGAATTGCGCGAGGCTCTGCACGGGCGGGGGATCTTGGTCGAGTCGATCGAAGTGCGGCGCGAGCCGGAACGTTCTGGACAGCGTGGTGAGGGGCAGACACCTGATCCCAACGCATCCGGCCAGGATTCGAGCGGTTTGGCAGGGGATTCGCGTAGCGGTTCACCGGATGAGAGAGAGCAGCACGCGCGTGCGGGTGCTGGTCGGGATGGCTTTGAGGACGGGAATGGAGAGAGTTCCGTCCTGACGGGTGAGGAGTCGCCCGTGATCGAAGGTGTGTGGAGCGCGGTGGTTGATCTGACTGCGTAAGGCGGGCTGTGTAAGGCGGGCTGCGTGAGGCGGAGTGCCGCGCGGGTTCAGCGGTGAATCAAAGGGTGCATTCAGCGTCGCGAACGACGCGACGGGGTGGAGGTCATCATGGCAAGCGCGGTTGACATGCTTGGGGCGGGTGCAGCGACGGGGAGCAAGAGCTCTGCGTTCAGCAACATGACGAGCGAGGATTTCCTCCAGCTCATCCTGACGGAACTGACCAAGCAGGACCCGATGCAGCCCAACGACACGCAGGCGCTGCTGGATCAGCTTTCGACGGTGTACAACATCCAGTCGCAGATGGACCTTTCGACAAGCATGGCCGACATCATCGACCGAGACGAGCTTGCGTCCGCGTCGAGCATGATCGGGCGGTACGTCACGGGGATCAGCGAGGACATCGTGCGCGTCGAGGGAACCGTCGCGGCGGTGACGAAGACCGACGACGGCGCGATCCTCGTGCTTGAAGATGGAACGCGCGTCCCGATGAAGGATGTCGACGGCGTGATTGATTCGATGCCGGAGGTGACGCCATGACGGACACTTCTTCGGATCTTCTGAAAATGCTGGGTGGTTCTGGCTCTGCAGCACGGGTTCGGCCTGCATCCGCGAATGATCGCGTGGGCGCCGCGGAACTGACGCGGAGCGGGTCGTTCGCGCAGCTTCTTGCTGCTGCACGTGCAGGTGAGATCAAGAGCGATGTTCCGGTCCAGATTCATCGCCAGGCAGGTGTTGAGCTGTCGCCCGAGCAGATCGAGCGGTTGAACGTTGCGTGCGACATGGCGCAGGCTGCAGGTGCGACGCGGGCGCTTGTGAAGATCGACGGGATGAACCTTGTGCTTGACGTTGGCGGGCGGACGGTCACGTCGAAGGTTGATGTGAAGCCCGGCGAGGTCGTGACGGGGATTGATGCGTTGATCGAGGTCCCTGCAGGGAAGGGCGATCCGACGGTGAGCACGCTTGCAGGGGCGCTTGGGCTTCGGTCGCCGAAGCTTGCGGGGATGAGCGATTCGGTGGCACGTGCACTTGAAGCTTCATCTGCAGCGTGAGTTCTTGATGCGACTGGTTGAACTGATTGGCTGAACTAGTTGGTTGAACGGGCGAACTTGTGCGATCTGCACGTTTGCCGTTACGAGGGATCTTCCATGGCTTCCATGACCGCGATGTTCACTGCACTGACGGGGATGACGGCGAACTCCCGCAGTCTCGACGTGGTGGGCCACAACATCGCGAACGTGAACACCACTGCGTACAAGAGCAACCGCATGCTCTTTTCGACGCAGTTCAGCCTGACGCCGCGGCTTGGCTCTGCGCCGCGCGAAACCTCGGGCGGTACGAACCCGCTCCAGATCGGGCTTGGCGTGCAGGTCGCGGGGACGCAGCGGAACCACACGGGCGGCACGGTCTCTGCGAGCGGTGATTCGCGCGATCTTGCGATCGAGGGCGACGGGTTTTTCGTCGTCAATCGCGGGGGCGAACAGCTTTACACGCGTGCAGGTGCGTTCCGGACCAATGCAGTGAACGACCTGGTCTCGATCAGCGGCGAAGTGCTCCAGGGGTACACCGTTGACGATCAGTTCAACATCGTCGAGGGCGCGCTGACCAACCTGAACATTCCGCTGGGGACGATGACGCTCGCGGAGGCGACGCGGAACGTGCGGTTCTCGGGCAACCTGAATGCACAGGGCCCATTGCCGACGCAGGGTTCATCGGTTGATCTGCTGGGTACCGCGACGGGCGGATTTGCAGCGATTGCGACGGCCAACCCGCCCCCGGGTGCAGGGAATGCACTGGAACTGACGACGCGGATTGTGGACATCGAAGATCCCAGCCAGCCGGGGAGCGGCACGCCGCTGTTCAGCGCGGGTCAGTCGCTGTTTTTCCAGAACCTTGAGAAGGGTGGAAAGACGCTGCCGGACTCGACATTTGCGATCACCGCGACGACGACGGTCCAGGATCTCAACACCTTCCTGACGGGCGTACTTGGGCTTGATGCCAGCAGCGGGAACAACCCCGACGGCAGGACACCGGGGATCGCGCTGAACCCGACGACGGGCGTCTTGACGATCACCGGCAACGTCGGAACGGTCAACGACATCAGTATTGATGCGTCGGACATCCGGTTGATGAGCTCGACGGGCGCGTTTGTCTCATCACCGTTCATCACGGACAAGAACGCAACTGCGGATGGTGAAGCAGTGCGGACGACGTTCATCGCGTACGACTCGCTTGGTTCGCCGGTGAGCGTGGATCTTTCGATGGTGATCGACAGCAGGTCGAACACCGGGACGCGGTGGCGGTACTTCATTGAATCGCCCGACGATTCGAGCCCGACGCGTGCGATCGCGACCGGGACGCTCGATTTTGACACGCTGGGCCAGCTCATCACGCGTGATCCGATCCAGGTGAATATTGATCGCGCGGGGACGGGCGCGGGGACGCCGCTTTCGATTGACCTTGCGTTTGCAGGGGGTGAGGATTCGGTTACGTCGCTGACCGACGACACTTCCGCGATCGCGGCGACGTTCGCGGATGGGTCGCCGATCGGGACGCTGACTTCCTACGGCATCGGCGAGGACGGCGTGGTGTACGGGGCGTTCACCAACGGGATGACGCGCGTGATCGGGCAGGTGGCGCTGGCGAAGTTTGCAAACTCCGAGGGCCTGGTCGACATGGGCGGGAACATGTTCAAGACGGGGCCCAACAGCGGGACGCCCCTGATCACCGAGCCGCAGACGCTGGGGACGGGGAAGCTGGTAAGCGGTGCACTGGAGCTTTCGAACGTCGACCTGAGCCAGGAGTTCATCAACATGATCCTGGCGTCGACGGGGTATTCCGCTGCGTCGCGCGTGATCCGGACGACGGATGAACTGATGCAGCAGCTTCTGGTCCTGGGCAGGTAAATCTCAGAGGCCCAGAGGGTCGTGAACGCGTCTCGCACGGGTATTTGGAAGACCTGCTCAGAATTGCCTGCGTGTGCGTCAAGTCGTCGCGGGTCTTCCCCGATAACTCTCGGCGGGCCTGGCGATGCGTCGGGCTCGTCCAGGCGGGACCGGTCATTCGACCACGAGCGAGAGAGAGCCATGCAGAGCACCCACGGACTTCGTCGTGCAGCCACCGCAGGTCGCCTTCTGGCGTGCGGGGGTCTTCTCATCGCTGCAGCGATCATGCTCCGCGTGGGTCGCGAACCCTCTGCACTTGGCACGGGGACCGCGATCACGATCATGCTCACGATCTTCGTGGCGTTCCTGGCGGACCGGTTCCTGACGTCGGTGCTTGACCGACTGGACCGGTTTGACGTGCATTCATCGACGCAGGTGACGGTGGAGCCTGCGAGCAGTGAGATGAAGGACGCGGCCTGAGCGATGCAGGATTGGCCGTAGTCGTCCGTGCCCGCACTGGATTTACTCAGGGGCTGCGGACACGGGCACCCAAGCCAGCACCCAACACACAACCTGATTCTGCATGTGTTCGGTGCAGGGGCGATTCCCTGTTCCGGCTCTGACGTCTGGTGGAGCGTGCAAGGGATCGATAACCGGGCTGGCGGGCGGATGGAGCGCAAGTCGCTCCTGGGAACGGTCGAAGTTCGCATCGGAGGAACGTTCGCGAGGTCTCCCGTCGGAGGCTGCGTGTTCGTCCCATCGCGATCGGAGCCTGCCCTTGTCCGACAAGGAAAAGAAGGAAGCAGCATCGGAAGCATCGCCCGCCGATGCTGCACCCAAGAAGAAGTCGCCGGTGATGATGATCGCGATCGTGGGTGCGGTCATGGTGATCGAGGCGGGTGCGATCTTTGCTGTGGTCGGCATGACGGGAGGCGGCGCCTCCGAAGCAGCTGCACAGGGCATTGAAGAGCACGGGCACGACGACTCGAACGAGTTCGTCGAGCTGCCGCTGGTTTCGGACAAGTTCCAGAACATGCAGACGGGGAAGACCTGGATCTGGAACGCGGAGATCGTGCTTCGGGTGAAGAAGAAGCACGAGCCTGCGGTTTCGACGGCGATCCAGTCGAAGTCGGCCGAGATCCTTGAAGGCATCTCGATGATCTTCAGCAGGGCGCAGATCAGCCAGCTCAAGGAACCGAGCAGGCAGACGATCAACCGGCAGATCACTGCGTTCCTGAACAAGGCGATTGGTCCGGACGCGGAGGACCACCCGCAGGTCGATCGAGTCCTGTTCCCCAAGTTCGTCGGGTTTGAGACCGACTGATCGCGGGCCTTGGCGGGCTGCGCGACGGATCCTCATGCAGGTGCCTGACTCGGGAAGCAATTACCCCAAGTGGTCGTTCGTGCCCTCTTGAAGCGCAGAATTCGCGCATCGATTGATGAACGCGCGGAAAAGTGCGGATCGGTGCGGGGCTTGTCCGATCGGAGGCGTTACGCGGCAGGATGCCGCGGTGGACGGTCTCTTGGTCACGCGCAGCTCCTGCGCGGTGGCCGGGCAGATCCGCGTGGGTGAACCGCGCGGAGGAAAGTCAGGATGACGATGCACGACCCGATGTACAGAGCAGCGGATCCGACGGACGCCACCGGCGGGGTAGACCCCGAAGGACAGGGTGGCGGTCAGGGCGGAACCAATCCGGTCAGCGATGCGGACGCGGCTGCACTCGAAGATGCAGCGGACTCATTGGCGGATCTTGCGGACGCGGTGAGCGCGACTGCAGGGGGCGGCCGCTCTCCCAACGTCATTACCTCTGGAACCGAGAAGCCCGTGACGGGCACTCCTCGGCAGTTTCAGATGCCGTCGTTTGATGCGGTGCCCAGCCCGCTGGCGACCAAGGCGATCGATCTGCTGTCGGATGTCAATCTCAACGTGAAGATCGAGCTTGGCAGGACGCGGATGCTAGTGAGCGACGTACTCAAGCTCGGCGAGGGGTCGGTCGTGGAGCTGGACAAGCTTGCAGGTGATCCGGTTGATATCTATGTGAACGACCGTCCGATCGCGCGGGGTGAAGTGCTTGTGCTGAACGAGAACTTCTGCGTGCGAATCAATGAGATCCTGACGCAGGACACGGATCAGAACAAGGCCGCGGGGTGAGTTCCGGCTGATGGGCCCTCTATGGGCCCTGCATGGATCATGCAGGGTCATGCGTGGGAAGCGTGTAGATAAGTTTGGGGAGCGGCGGCCTGAGGTTCTCGAAGGCTGCCACGACGGGCGGAGTTCCGTCGAAGCAAACGCCAGGATGGCGAACCATGAACGTCGCGAGGTCTTCTCGTACATCACAGGCAGGTCTTCTTGCACTTGCAGCAGGCAGCGTGGTCATGCTTGCTTCGCTGGGTGCATATGCACAGCAGGTGGGGCCGGGGTTTGATGATGCAGTGATGCAGGCACCTCTTGCGTCGCCTGTTTCAGAGAGCGGTGCACCACCTGATGCGGATGCAGCGACGGGCAAGCCAGATCAACTGAAGAAGCCTGCATCGCCGGCGAACAGGGCTTCCGGTGCGATCGAATCGACGCCGCTCGGGCTTGGGAGCGCGCCGAAGCTTGCGACTGCACCTGCGGGTGCAAACACCGACAAGAAGAACGCTGCAAGCTCGGGAATCGAGTCGCTGGGGATCAGCAGGACGGTGATTGCTCTGGCGGGCGTGGTGGGGCTTGCGTTTGTGATCTCTGCAGCGGTGAAAGCAGCTGCTCGCAAGCGCGGGGGCGTGGCGCTGGCGATGGGGCCTGCAGGTCGGGCACCTTCGGGTGTCGTGATGGTGCTTGCGAGGTATCCCGTGCAGCGCGGGCAGATCCTGGTGCTGCTGAAGGTCGGGCCTCGCGTCTTGCTGACGTGCCAATCCAAGCCGAGCAGGTTCACTGCAGCTTCCATGACGACGCTGGCGGAGTTCACGGATCCTGATCAGGTGGCGGAGCTTACTCGCCTGACATCGGTCAATGGCGGCGAGGCTGCTGCAGCAAACGCAAGTGGGTTTGATGCGATTCTCCGGCAGGTGGGGCTGGCGAAGCCTGAAGCAGCAGAGAAGATCGCGGGGCGCAGGCACTCGGTAGAAGAACCGATGCGGATGCAGCCCCGGCAAGAGCAGCGGATCATGACTGCAGAGTCTGGCGACCGCGCGGAGATCTCGCGTCGCGCGGATCTCTTGAATCGTCGCCCTGCAGCGGGATTTGGAAGCATGCAGAGCGGGCCTGCACAGGTCCCTGCACCTGCACCGTTGCCCCAAGCTCGTCCTGAACCACGTCGCCATTTGACGACAAATGGTGGTGGGCATGTGGATGGCGCGGAGCAGCTTCGGAGGCGGCTTGCGAACCTTCGCGGCGGCATGGGGGAGCAGGGCTAAATGGCAATCCGCGGGGTCTATCTCTCTTCGATCATGACGCACATCCGCGTGATCGCTGCAGTGCTGCTGCTGGCGGTGCCTGCGATGCGCGTCGGTGCACAGGTCGGTCCGCCGGTGGTCAACGTGCCGCCCGCGACCGAGGGTGATTCTCCGCGGCTGCAGTCACCTGCTGAACTGCTGAGTTCTTCGAGTTTGAATCCGCTGACGGTGCTGGATGCAGCGGGGTCGATGCTGCCGGGCGCGGGTGGCTCTGCTTCTTCGCTTCCTGCAAGCTCGGGCAGGCCCGACAACGCCAAGGGTGGGGGACTCTCTGCAGCGTTGAACGTCCTGATCGTATTGACCATCGTTTCGCTGGTGCCGTCGCTCATGCTGATGACGACGTGCTTCATGCGGATCATGATCGTCCTGGGCATGCTCAAGCAGGCGATGGGTACGCAGTCGATCCCGCCGCCGCAGGTGACGGTGGCGCTTGCGCTCTTCATGACGCTCCTGGTCATGTCGCCGACGATCGACCGGATCAACACCGAAGCGATGGTCCCGTACCGCGCGGGCGAGATCACGAGTTACGACGAACTGTGGGGCAAGGCGCGCCAGCCGATCCGCGATTTCATGTTCGATCAGATCGAGGCGACGGGCAACTGGTCGAGCCTGTACATGGTGCTGAACTATCGCGGTGTCGACACGAGCAGGCCCGAGCTGATGACGCGTGCGGACGTCGACATGATCTCGCTCATCCCTGCGTACATGCTGAGCGAGTTGAAAGTCGCGTTCCTGATGGGGTTCCGCGTGTTCCTGCCGTTCCTGGTCATCGACATGGTGATCAGCAGTTTGCTGATCTCGATGAGCATGATGATGCTGCCGCCGGTGCTGGTGAGCCTTCCGTTCAAGGTGCTGCTGTTCGTGCTTGTCGATGGCTGGACACTGATTGTGGGAAGCCTGATGGCGAGCTTTGCACAGCCAAATACGCCCAGTGCAGCACAGACGGCGATGAACATGTTGGGGATTCCGAGTTTTGTGTAGGGAGAAGAAGACGAAGACATTCACCACAGAGGCGCAGAGGGCACAGAGTGAAGAGTGGGGTGGATGATCCTGAATGCCTTGATGCCTTGATGCCTTGATGCCTTGATGCCTTGATGCCTTGATGCCTTGATGCCTTGATGCCTTGATGCCTTGATGCCTTGATGCCTTGATGCCTTGCCGAACCAATGAACTACGACCATGCCAGCATCGAACTTGTCCGCCAGGCGTTGATCATCACGCTGAAGATCGCCGCGCCGGTGTTGGTCGCGGGGATCATCGTCGGGCTTGTCGTGAGCGTGCTCCAGTCGATCACGTCGATCCAGGATCAGACGCTGGCGACGGTTCCCAAGATTGTCGTGATGGTCGTGGTGGCGGTGATTCTCGCTGCGTGGATCGCCCAGCGGCTGGTTGAGTATGCAGCTGCTCTCCTGGATCTTTCGGGTCCTTACGTCTAGTCGTGCCCTTTCGAATTGCAAAGCACATCGTGCCAACGGGTCTTGAACATCTCCTTCCGCACGTCGTCCCGTTTGCACTGGTGCTTGCGCGGCTGGGTGGTCTGTTTGTCTTTGCGCCGCTGATCAGCAGCATCGTCGTGCCGATGCGGATCAAGGTGATGTTCGTGCTGGCGTTTGCGTGCGCGGTGTATCCGATGACGCCCTCGCTCATGACGCCCGCAGTGGATATCGACGTGCTCTCGCTTGCGCCGCTCATGGTGATGGAAGTGGCGATCGGCGTCGTGATCGGTGTGCTCGCTGCAGTGCCGCTGCTTGCTCTTGAAATGTCGGGCGTGCTCATCGGCCAGCAGATGGGTTTCGGGCTTGCGAAGGTGTTCAATCCCGAAGTCGACTTCGATACCGACCTGATCGGTCAGGTGCTTTTTTACATCGCATCGGGTGCGTATCTCGCTGCGGGCGGGGTTGAAACTGTCTTTGGAACGGTGGTCGAGACGTTTGGCAAGGTGCCCATCGGTGGGTTTGCAGCGTCGGAAGCGCCGCTTGATGTCCTGGTCGGCGTCGTGACGGCGGGCTTTCAGCTTGCGTGGCGCGTGGCTGCACCGGTGACTGCGACGATTCTCCTGCTCATCACCGTGATGGGCATCGTGGGAAAGACGATGCCGCAGATCAACATCATGTCGGTGGGATTTACCGCCAAGGTGCTCGCGGGTCTTGGGATGCTCTCTGCATCGATCTACGCGATGCACACGCCGGTGTGGGATTACGTGGTTGAGTCGCTCCACGAGGTGATCCGCTGGGCAGGGTCGATCGCGGGCGTTGTGGTGATCTGAAACCAATCGCCTGGCTCGTCAGGCATCATGCAGGAGTGTTGAAGAAGCGATGGCAGACGACATGGGTGAAAGGACCGAGCAGCCGACTTCCAAGCGTCTCGAAGAGACGCGGAATCGCGGCCAGGTCGCCAAGAGCACGGATCTCTCTGCAGCGCTCGAGCTGAGCGGCGCGGTGATCCTCCTCGCGGCGCTTGGGTCTTACCTTGTCGAATCGCTCGGCGGCATGATGCGGATGATCCTCGAGCATGACTGGAAGGTTGGCGGCGGGAACATCGAATCGACGTACGACCTCATCGGCACGATCCTCATCCGCGGGGCGCTCGCTGCACTTCCGTTCCTTGGCATCATGGTGGGGATCGCGTGGCTCTCGCAGGTCACGCAGGTGGGGATTTTGTTTACGCTCCATCCGCTTGAACCCAAGCTCGACAAGCTCGACCCGGTCAAGGGCCTTGGGCGGATGTTCGGCACGCGGAACCTCGTGAAGACGGGGATGGGGTTCATCAAGCTCTCTGCAGTGATTCTCGTCGCGTACATGGTGCTTCGCGGTCGGATGCACCAGATCTCGATTCTCCCCGCGCTCTCGTTCCTGGAGGTCGTGCGGGCGATCATCGAGATGCTCGTCGAACTCGCTGCGTGGCTGCTGTCGATCTTGTTCATCATCGGGGTGATCGATTACGTCTACCAGCGCTGGCAGCACGTGCGCGACCTTCGGATGACCAAGCAGCAGGTGCAGGATGAGCGGCGCGCGATGGAAGGCGATCCGCAGATCAAGGGTCGGCGGCTTCGGATGGCACGCGAGATCGCGCTCCAGCGTGTGAATCGGCAGGTGCCCGAGGCGACGGTGGTCGTAACGAACCCGACGCACTTTTCGGTCGCGATCAGGTACTCAGAGGAGATGCGTGCACCGGTGGTCGTTGCCAAGGGTGTCGATCACATGGCGATGCGCATCCGGCAGGTCGCGAAGTTAAACGATGTTCCCGTGGTTGAACGGCCGCCTTTGGCGCGCGGTTTGTACTACGGCGTGGATGAGGGCAGGGAGATCCCGCAGGAGTTCTATCAGGCAGTGGCCGAGCTCCTTGCGTACGTGTACCGGATGGAAGAAGCACAGCGGACCGGAAGCAGCGCGAAGGTGGAGCAGGCGATCGGCGCCTGAGTGAAGATTCATGGCAGGACCAGCAGCAAAATCCGGTGGCCCCAAGGCAGCGAAGGCGCCGCGCCCTGCGTCGGGTGGCGGCGGTCCACCGCTTCCCGTGAAGTCAGAGATCAGCCCGCTCATGCCTGCCTGGGTCCGGGCGATCCATCGCCACCGTGGCTACCTCGTGCCGCTCGGCGCGATCATGCTCCTGGCGGTGCTGCTGGTTCCACTCCCGCCGGCGCTGATGGACGTCCTGATCGCGCTCAACATCAGCCTTGGTCTTGTGATCCTCCTGACGACGATCTACATGGATCATCCGCTGGATTTCAGCGTGTTCCCATCGCTCTTGCTCGCGACGACGCTGTTTCGGTTGGTGCTGAACATCGCGTCGACGCGATTGATCCTGTCCGCGGATGCGGACACGCCTGAAGAAGCAGCTGCCTCTGCAGGGCACGTCATCATGGCGTTCGGCGAGTTTGTCGCAGGGAACTCGCTCTTTGTCGGTATCGTGGTCTTCCTGATCCTGGTCATCGTGCAGTTCGTGGTCATCACCAAGGGTGCGACGCGAATCAGCGAAGTTGCCGCACGCTTCACCCTCGATGCGATGCCCGGCAAGCAGATGGCGATCGACGCGGACCTCTCTGCAGGCGTGATCGACGAGGCGGAGGCCCGTCGTCGCCGCGAGCGTGTTTCGCAGGAAGCAGACTTCTTTGGTGCGATGGACGGTGCGAGCAAGTTCGTCCGTGGTGATGCGGTTGCGGGCATCATCATTACGGTCGTGAACATCGTCGGCGGCTTTGCAGTGGGCATGATCCAGCGCGGGTGGGATGCAAAGTCGGTCGCGGAGGTGTATACGAAGATCACGATCGGCGACGGTCTGACGTCGCAGATCCCGTCGTTTGTCATTGCACTGGCGTCGGCACTAATCGTGACGCGTTCGGGCTCGAAGCAGGAACTGGGCGAGGAACTGACCGGCCAGCTCATCAGCCAGCCGCGCGGTCTGTACATCACTGCAGGGTTCCTGGTCCTGCTTTCGTTCACGCCGCTCCCTTCGATCCCGCTTCTGGCGACTGCTGCGATCCTGGGCGGCATCGCGTACTTCATCGGGAAGAACAAGGAAGCATCCAAGTCGCAGGAAGCAGCTGCACCAGGAACGCCGGGCGCTGCACCGCTCGCGCCCGAGCCACCTGCAGTTGAAACGCTCCTGAAGGTCGACACGATGGAGCTGGAAGTCGGCTACGGGCTGGTGCCGCTGGTCGATACGACGCGAGGCGGCGATCTGATGGACCGCGTGTCCGCGGTTCGCAGGCAGCTGGCTGCAGAGATCGGGCTGGTGATGCCGCCGGTGCGGATCCGCGACAACATGCAGCTGACTGCGACGGATTACCGCATCAAGATCCGCGGGAACGTCGTGGCGGAAGGTCAGACGCGGCCGGAGAAGCTCCTGGCGATCGATTCAGGGATGAGCACGGGTTCGCTCAATGGTGAGAAGACGCGCGAGCCGGTCTTCGGGCTTGATGCGTACTGGATCGACCCTGCGCTCCATGCACGTGCAGAGGCGATGAACTACAGCGTGTATGAGCCTTCGCGTGTCGTCGCGACGCACCTGACCGAGACGGTCCGGCGGTTTGCGGATGAGCTTCTGACGCGCGATGAGGTGAACAACCTGATCGAGGGGCTCAAGCAGCGTGCACCCAAGCTGGTTGAGGAAGTGATCCCTGCGATCCTCAAGCCGGGTGAACTCCAGAAGATCCTCCAGAACCTCCTGAAGGAGCGCGTGGCGGTTCGCGACCTTGAGACGATCCTTGAGACGCTCTCGGATTGGGCGACGAGGACCAAGGACACGGAAGTTCTGACCGAGTACGTGCGAAATGCACTCAGGCGGGCGATCTGCACGCAGTACGCACAGCCGACCGACAAGGGGAAGCTCAAGATCGTGTGCGTGACGCTGGATCCTTCGCTTGAGGACCGGATCAACTCGTACATCGAGCGTGGGCCGTCGGGGACTTCGATCACGATGCCTGCACGGACGAGCGCGAAGATCGCAGAACAGATCACCAGCGGGCTTCAGCGGGTGATCGGGGCGGGGTATGCACCGGTGGTGATCGCGTCTCCGACCGTGCGTGCAGTGGTCCGCCAGATTGTCGAGCCGTACCTCTCGACCGTGGCAGTGCTGGGGTACAACGAGATCGTGCCGTCGGTCGAGGTCGAATCGATGGGGCTGATCATGCCGCCGCCAGAGCAGGCGGCGCAGCGCGAGGCTGCGGCGGTGGCGTGAGTCGCTGTGCGGTTGGGCGGTCGCTCGAAGGCAAATGCAGCCGCAGATGAACGGGGATGAACGCAGATAAAGGCGAGGAGAAGGCAACATTGGTGTGCCTTTCCATTGTCTTTTCTGATCTGCATTTATCAGCGTTCATCCGCGGCAAGAATGTCTTGAGGAAAGGGCGCTGGCGTCAGTCGCAAGCCGGTTCAATTTCAATTAGGGAGTAGTCCGGGCTATCGAACCGATAAACGATTTGGGTTGTCGGGGGTTGTCCGCGTGCAGGACATCCTGTATAGATGATCCCGCTGTGTTCGGTGGACGGGGAGGATTCCCGGGTCGCCGGATGGTTCGAAAGTTCATTTAACCGCCGAGCGAGAGCCAGGATGGCCATGCCCGAGCTGAAGACCTTCCGTGGAAGTTCGATGACAGATGCACTGTTCAAGGTCAAGAAGGACCTTGGGCCGTCTGCAGTCATCGTGAGCACCCGCAGCTTCCGTGCTGGCGCCGTGATGGGCGTTGGCGGCAAGCCGGTGGTCGAGATCGTCGCTTCCCTCCCTGAACAGCATGTGCCTTCCCGTAGTTCGTCGCGCGATCCGCTCGCGCGGGCGTATGACGACGTGCCGCGCCGTCGGACGCCTGTTCGCGTCGAGGTGGGTGCAGATGTGGCTGGCGCGAGGAGTGCTGGGGCAGGGGGTGGGGCCGGGGCGTTTGAGGCGTCTGCGACTCCAGAGGTGCAGGTTCGCTCGCAGAGCGTTGCTGTAAGCACGGGTGTGCAGGGTGCCGTCGCACGGCCTGCATCGCGCGGGCCTTCGCGCCTGATGCCCCTCCCGGTCTCGCCGGATCCACAAAACGCAGAGGCGGTCGATCAGCTTCGCGATGAGCTTGGTTCGATCAAGCAGATGGTGAGCCAGCTCCTGCGGGTTTCGAACCAGAGCAGCGCGCGGGTGAGCAGGGAGCGGTTTGGGATTGCTGAAGCGCCGATGTTTGAGAACGGTTCGCTCGCAGAGCCGCTCTTTGCACACTACACGCGGATGCTGGATGCAGGGGTGGATGTGCCGACGTCGCAGACGGTGATCGCCTCGGTGCGTGACATGCTCGGGGATGATGGCGAGCAGGATGCGCGGAAGGTTCGTTCTGCAGTGCTTGCGGAACTGGCAAGGCGAATTCCCTGCGAGCCTCTTCCTGAACCGGAGGGAGACGTGCCGCAAGTGATTGCCCTGATCGGGCCGACAGGCGTGGGCAAGACGACGACGATCGCCAAGCTCGCTGCAGATCATGCACTGCGCAAGGGTCGTCGGGTCGTTCTGATCACGTCGGACACGTACCGGATCGGCGCGGTCGATCAGCTCCGCGCGTATGCACAGATCATCGGGATCCAGATGCACGTTGCTGCGACGCCTGAAGAGATGGCGAACGCAGTCGCCAAGTGCTCAGATGCGGATGTGATTTTGATTGACACTGCAGGTCGCTCGCCGAGCGATCACCAGCGGCTGGATGAGTTTGGCCCGATTCTCGAAGCTGCACGCCCGACGCATCGCGTGCTGGTGCTCTCTGCAGCTGCGTCGGATACCGCGATCGAGCGCACTGCCAAGAAGTTCGCGGATCTCAGGCCCGATCGCGTGATCCTGACCAAGCTTGATGAGGCGGTCGCGATGGGCGTGTGCATCAATGCACCTCGGCTCGCGTCGGTGCCGGTGGCGTATGTGACGACAGGCCAGGATGTTCCGGACTTCATCGTCGGTGCAGCAGCAGAGTCGCTGGCGGTCGCAATTCTTGATGGGGAGCTTCCCCGGTGAATGTCCCTGCACGTGCCATGAACTCGGTCGATGGATCTGCACGGGGTGTGCAGGTTCGTGACGACCAGGCACGCGGGCTTCGCGCACTTGCGCAGAACCTCCGGCCGCAGCACGTGCAGGTGCAGGGTTCATCAAGAGTCCCGACGCTTTGCGTCTGCTCGGGCAAGGGCGGCGTGGGCAAGACGATGATCGCGGCGAACCTCGCGATCGTGTTTGCACGGCGCGCAAATCAGCCGCTCCTGATTGATGCAGATCATGGAACGCCTAACGCGGATCTGGTGCTTGGGTTGACGCCGACGCGGCGGATCGATCAGGGCAATTCGGGGCCATCACCCGAACTGCTAGAGCGCCTGTCGGTGGTGGGACACAATGGGTTGCGGTTGATCGCAGGGAGTACCAGTGCGCATTGGGCTGCGGAGCCTTCATTTGCGAGGTGCAGAGATCTGCTGGATGCAGCGTCGTCGATGCAGCCCACGCCTGGCGTGATCGTGATCGACTCTGGTGCAGGGGTCGGACCGGGCGTTTTGACGTTTGCAGAGCTTGCGGACCTGGTGTTGATCGTGGTGACGCCGGATCCGACGTCGATCGCGGACGCGTATGCAGTGCTCAAGGCCCTGCATCAGCGGCCATCATCGCTTCATGAACGGCGCTGGGCACCTGCACTGGTGGTGAACGAGGCACAGTCGGCGGATGAGGCCAAGAGGACCTTTGACCGCGTGGCGCAGTGCTCGGCGAGATTTCTTTGCATCGAGCCTCGAAACTTTGGCTGGATCCCTTCAAGTGCGGAAGTGAGGCGTTCAGTCCGGGAACGTGCGCCGGTGACGGTGCAAAGCGCAGAATCTGCGGCATCCGAGGCCCTGCTGGTGCTGTCAGAGCACGTAGCGGGTGCCATGGGGGTGTCCGATAACCGTGAAAAGGCTCCATTCGGACCGGCACGGCTTCTGCGGAGATGGCTTGGGTTGCGCGGTCGGTCGTGATCGGAAGCCCGATAACGCCTATTTGTCGTTACAGATTCAAGCCACAGTTGGGGTGATTGACCCAAAGAGGAAAGTTGGCGTGAAGGGTTGTTAATGTGCGCACACGTGCTGCCGATAGTGTGCGTGACGGACGCTCGTCCGTGCTCTTGGAAGTGGAGATAGGGAATCCGACTTGTTCAGAACGACGACGACCATCGCCGCGGTGTTTGGCCTGACGGCCTTTGCGATCTCCGTGATCGCTGGGCTGGCATCAGGTGTGGCGGGTCCGACGGTACTTGGGCGCGCGATCCTGTGCATGCTCGGGTGCTACATGCTGGGGCTGTTTGCGGGTCGGCTTGGGGAGTTTGTCGCGATTGACTATCTCAAGAGCTACAAGGATGCATCTCCGATCATGGAGGATGTATCCGCTCTGATTGCTCGTGAGGGTGGCGCGGGTGCAGCGCCGACGTCTGCCGGCGGCAAGGAAGTCGCCGAGGGTTCATCTGTCGCGATGGTCTGAAATCGCATTGAGTAGCGTGCGCCAGTTGCGGAATGGTGACTGATCGAATAGACTTGTGGCTCGGGCACGGATCGCCCGAAGTCAGAAGCGTCTCGAAAAGCCACTGTTCGCAGTTAACTCAGGCGTGACGCTGCAAGGTCAAGGAGTAGACCGATGGCAGCCTTGATGTCGAGGAAGGGTTTGCGTGGGTCCGGGCGTTATGCACATCGCGCACCGGAGGGCCCGAAGGCACCTTCCAAGTACGATTCGATTCCAATCCAGGAAGTCTGGGAGGAATATCACCGCAGCAGCTCCGAAGACATTCGGAACTACCTGATGGAGAAGTTCCTGCCGCTCGTGCGCTACAACGCTGAGCGCATTCACCAGAAGCTGCCCGACGAGGTCGACATTGAAGACCTGATGCAGGCCGGCACGTTCGGTCTTAAGGACGCGGTCGACGCGTTCGACCTCGAACGCAAGGTCAAGTTCGAAACCTACTGCGCACCGCGTATCCGCGGCGCGATTCTCGATGAGCTCCGCTCGATGGACTGGGTCCCGCGCCTGGTTCGCCACCGGACTGCACGCTTTGAGGCAGTCCGCCAGCAGATCGAGATGGAGACGGGCGAGAACCCCACCGACACTGAAGTTGCAAACCGCGTCGGCCTCGAAGGCGAGGAATTCGACAAGCTCAAGCGCGACGGCACGCCCGTCAGCGTCCGGAGCCTGACGCAGCGGTGCTTCTCGGGCGAGAACGGCAAGGACGTGCGCGAGATCGACGTGATCCGCGACGAATCCCAGTCGAACCCCCTGACCGAGATGGCCCGCCGCGACCTCAAGGAGTTCGTGACCAAGGGTCTGAACCGTGCAGAACGCCTGATCGTGGTTCTCTACTACTACGAGAACATGACGATGAAGGAAATCGGCGCGACCCTGGCACTCTCAGAGTCGCGCGTCAGCCAGATGCACAGCTCGATCCTGCTCCGCCTCAAGGCCCAGATGCAGCACCGCATGCGAGAGCTTGAGCCCGATTCTGACGAATAACTGACAGAACTGTCTTTCAATTAAGAAGATACATACGGACGGATCCAGACGGATCCGTCCGTTGTTTTTCTGACAAGTGTCCCACGCAATCTTGCAAAGTGCTCTGGTATGAAGGAGTCACCTTTGGTTATCATGGCATCATCAGGAGTGCTAGATAGGGAATATTGCTGCTGCAATTACCTGAGGTAAGGGGAATAAATCATGGCAAGGCACGTCGCGATGGCGTTGGTAATGTCCGTTGCTTCCCTGGCGAGCGCCCAGCAGGATGGCAAGCTGGACCTCCAGTTCTCGTATGACGGGTTCAACTGGGATGACAACGCGGGCCTTCTGCCGGGTCAGTCGATCCTGGTCCGGGTCGTGATGACGATCCCTGCAACCTACTACGGGATCGGAGGTGCCCGCTTCAACGTCGCCAGCAAGCACGGCGAGGGATGGGATTGGCAGGGGGATGACACGGTCGATCTCTCGGTCGCCAAGGGATCCGCGACGGACGGACGCATGGCGGGGTTTGACTTTGGTGCACAGACCCAGCAGGTCTTTGAGAGCGTCAATTCGATGCGGATCGACGCGAAGAACGACAACGGCGACAACCCCAATGCAGGGATCTCGGCGTTCCAGGCACCGCCGACGATGGTGGGCACTGCGTTCAACACCATGAAGTCGGCTGAGATCTATCGCTTCAAGGTGACGACATCGATCAATGCGATCAGCAGATATCAGTTGATCTTCCACATCGCAGACGGCGGCCCCAACGGGAGCCCGGACCAGATCACCGCGTTCGCCGCGTATGCGTCGTCGACGAATTCGAGCCCGACGGCGCTCACCGGGACGATCCTGGGCGACACGGGCGCGCTGTACGTCCCTGCTCCTGGCGCGATGATCCCCATCGCGTGCGGGATGCTGGGCCTGGGCGTTCGTTCGCGTCGCACTTCCCGTTGAATTTGCAGGTGATTGTGTGGCGTTTGCACGGGGCCAATGATGTGGCGTTCGTTCGCTTCATCAGGTGGCCTTGGGCACACGCACGTCATGCCTTCAACTTCGATCACGCTCGCGTACATCGCCATCGGGTCCAACGTCACCTCTGATCGGGGTGATCCGATGTCGCATGTTGTCGCTGCATTTGACGAGATCGGGAAGCTCAAGAAGACCCGCGTGGTGGGGCGTTCGTCGATTCATAGGACGAGCCCGGTCGGGCCGCAGGATCAGGATGACTACCTGAACGCGATGGCTGCGGTAGAGACGAGCCTGTTGCCGCGCGAGCTGCTCGATGGTCTGCTCGCGATCGAGCGTGTGCACGGGCGGGATCGCGAGAAGGAGCGGCGGTGGGGGCCACGGACGCTCGATCTTGATCTGATCCTCTATGGGGATGAGCGGATCGAGGAGCAGGGGCTGAGCGTGCCGCACCCGAGGATGCACGAACGGCTGTTCGTGCTCGAACCGCTGGCGGAACTGCAACCGGTGCTGGTGGTGCCGGGGATCGGGAAGACGGTGGGGGAGCTTGTGCGAGAGCTCCGGGGCGGTTGATACGATGGATGCGATGCGAAGTGGACGCGTTCGAATTCTCACTGCGTGCGTGGGGCTGATGGTCGCCTGTGGATCTCCTGCAGCTGCACGTGCAGGTGTGTTTCCGCCGCCTGCACCGGATGGCGCGGAGACGACGCCGGTTGCATCGCCGGATGTGATCTGGCGGCGGACGGTTGAGACGTACCGGGGCGGGACGATCGGAGAACGCGTCCGGATCAGCATCACCAAGCCAAAGCAGGCTCGCGGGGATGGTGGCGGGGGCGATGCAGATCGATTGATGCTGGAAGAACTGATTTCGCAAGGGACTGACGAGCAGCGCGGAGTGGTGTTTTTGCGGATGACGACGGTTCGGCCATCTGAAGATGGGCCGAAGACGGGCGAGTTGGATGGGAAGGCGCCAGCCCAGGATGAACAGGGCCAGGTGCCTGCGTCCGATGGCGCAAACGCTCCTGAGAAGGTGGTTGAGCAAGCAGGTGAGCCGGTGTTTCGCATCGAGATGGGTGACCTGCGGGTGTATGGCGAGACGGGGCGTCTGCTTGCAGTTCGGGCGAGCGTGCCGGGGGGCGTGGTGATCCGGACTTTTGATGGTGGAGTGACGCAACGTTCGCTGGATCGATTGATCCCGTCGCTGCTTCTGCCGCCACTGGCGATGGTGTTTGATGCGGGCGGCGAGTTTCCTGCGTTGAGCCCGGGCCTTGATGCACCTGCGTGGGCTACATCGCAGCGGGTGCGCGAGGGTGGAAAGCAGCGGCTTGTGCTTCGTGGGACGACGAGGTCTGATCGCGGCGAGCACGGGCTGACTGCGACGATCGATGAAGCGTCGTCGCGGCTGGTGTCGATGCGGATCGAGCCGGTGCAGGATGGATCTGGTGGTGAGCAGGCGACGATTGAGCTGTTCTTTTCGCAGATTGATGCAGGGGACCCTGCTGCATGGCGGATCGACCCAGCAGGGCGGATCGAGGTTGCGTCGATCGACAAGCTGAGGTCCGCGCCGCCTGCATCGACCGAGCCGGTAGTGACGCGGCCGGAGCAGGTGGGTGCCTCGGGCGTGATGCCCGCGCTGCATTTGTACAACGCGCAGACGGAGGCGTGGGCGAATGAAAGGTCGCCTGCAGGTCGGTTTGCAGGGCTTGTGCCCGAGGATGCAGGTGCGTTTCGCGTGGTGATGCTCCTGCATTTGCCGGCGCATACGGGCGATCGGCAGGGGCGGGAGGTTTTGAGCAAGGGTTCCAAGGCGATTCGCGAGGCGATCGCACGGGCGCGGAGCGTGGGGCCGGAGCCGACACTTGCGATCGCGTCTGCAGGGGTGGCGGTGCTGGAGCTTGAGCGGTTTGAGGATGCACGGAGGCGAGCGAAAGAGCAGTGGCTCTTGATTGATCCGAGCGGGACGAGTGCATCGAGCCTGCAGCTCTTGTGTTCACCTGCAGGGCGGGCGATGTATGGACGGTTTTCTTCGGCACAGATGCCGGTGATCGTGGTGGTGGATGAGAAGCTCGTGGTGCGGGAGACGATCGAGCTTGATCCGGCGAAGCAGGTGCCTGCGGACCTCGTGGAGAGGTTGTCTGCGATTTTGACGGCGGGGGTGTGAGGGGTTGGTGCGTGACTCTTTGTGCACGTCAAATGCGTGAATGCAGGTAGATGTCTTTCGCCGCGTTGCGGCTTGAGGGGTAGGACGTCGGTTGTTTTGATGAGGCGGGTTACTTGGGACTTACGTCCCAAGCTTTACTCTGGCGCCGCGTTGCGGCTCAGGAGCCTTACTTGCGGGTGATGGAGATGGTGGGCTTGCAGAGGATGCTGCGGAACTCGGCGGGGCGCATGACGGGGAGCGAGGTGTCGCCGGTCTTGAGCATGACGTGGATGTAGGGGACGCAGAGGCCGCAACCGCCGCCGCAGCCGGTTTCGCGGCGGAGCTGCTCGACATTGAGCGAGCCTTCCTCGGCACGCTTTTTCAGCTCTTCAAAGCTGATGTCGAGGCACACGCAGCGATCAACCGCCATGGCCGGATTCCTTCCAACGGTCCCGCGTGATCGGGAGTTCCTTGCACGTCCTATCGAGGGCGTGTCCACCGTTTCCAATCGGGAACATAGCAAGGATCGTTCGTTTCGCCAATGGATGAAATGTAAGTTGAGGAATCTACTCGCCACTCGGGGCGGCCGCGCGTGACAGAAACGGAATGATCCGCGCGGACCGAAACACAATCGCCCAGTTGATCCGTAATTCGAGAATGGCGGAAGGCGGTGGTGGGGTACTCGTTTTTTACCCAGCCGGAGCTTTCAAAGAGCATGGGCGGATCGAGGAGCGCGGTGCTGAAGTCCTTGATGCCGCCGCCTGCAGGGAGCATGGTGTCCGCGAAGACCATGAGCGTCGATGGATGCTCGATCTCAAAGATGCGTCGCCACGGGCGGAAGGCGATCGCCTCGCCCCAGCCGGGTGTTTTTGCAGGGGAGAGGTAGTAACCGTTGTAGCCGTACGTGCTGGTGGGCTGCTTGGCGGTGCCTTGGGGGCGGTATGTGCCCCAGGCTTGCGCGGGGCACTCGTATGCACTGGATTTACCGAGGTTGGCGTCAAGGAAAGGTGTGAGGAAGCCCTGCGAATGGTCGACGTGCGTGGTGTCGTTCGTGCCCCACCAGTAGATGACGGGGCCGGTGCCGATTTCCTGGAAGGACCAGTAGGCCAGGGGCATTGCACGGTCTTTGAACTCGCCTGCGTAAAGCGTCCAGGCAAGTCCGAGCTGGCGCTGGTTGCTGCTGCAGACGGTGGCGCGAGCTGCGTGGCGGGTTTTGCTGAGAGCAGGGACCATGAGGCCGATGAGGAGCGCGATGATCGCGATGACGACCAAGAGCTCGATGAGCGTGAATGCACGGGTGCGTGCAGTCATCGGCGAGCTCTCCTTGCGTCGTCTGATTCGTTCCTGCGGATCTGCGCGATGAGATCGGCTTGATCTTTCTGATCGATATCACCATCAAGATCCGTGTCGCGCTGGCCGGTGCCTTGCGTCCAGGCGTAAAGGTCATCGATGTCGACGCGGCCGTCGCTGTTCACGTCGTAGCGACCGGGGATGGGGCCGAGTGCAGTGAGGCCGGAGGTACCGGTTGAATAGATCGAGCGATCTGTTGGGCATGGGGATGCACCTGCGCCGGCGCGGGTCGCGATGACGAAGGAGCGATCGGAAGGGCCTGAGAGCGTGCCGATGGGGGGAAGCCTGGTGAGGTCGAGGTTGTAGAGCGTGGCGTAGGCAGCGCCGGTTTCAGGAGCAGAGGGAATTGCGCCGAGCCAGATCTCGCGAGGGATCGGTGAGGTAATCGGCGATGGAGCGTTTGCGATGGGCTGCTGGTTCCAGCCGCCGACCGCGAAGAACTCACCTGCATCGATGATCGAATCGGAGTCTGCATCCTGCCATGTGTCGAGCACGCTGTGCCATGCACGGGTGACGGTGGGGCCGTGATCGACGAAGATTTCGAGCGAGGGGATGGTGCCGTAGCCCCAGAGGCCGCCTGCGAGAAGGATGCGGCCATCATCGAGCAGAATTGGCGTGCTGCATGTGCGGTTGGCGGAGGTGTTCCAGACGATGTCGCCGGTGAGCGCGTTGAACTTGTAGAGACGTGCAGAGCTGACGTTGCCTGCAAAGGCGTAGCTTGCAGCGAAGAGCCAAAGGCCGTGTTCATCTGCACGGAGTGAGCAGCCGCCGAAGAAGTTGTGGTCGACTGTGTACTGCGTCCAGAGCGGCGCGGGCTCGGTGATCGAGCGTGCATCGAAGGCCTGGGCCTGGCCGTAGACATCAAGCTCGCCGACGCTGGCGCAGAAAATGATGCCGTCTACGTATGCAGGTGAATTGCCGGAGCTGCCACCGATCGGCGCGGACCAGAGGACGTGACCGAGGGCGAAAGGATTGGCGATCCCGAACTGCGGGTCGATGTTGATGCAGGTGAGAAGGCCGGAGGAGCCAAAGCCGTCGTACTGCGTGATGAAGAGACGGTTGGAGACGCCAAGATCCGTGGTGATGAGCGCGGAGGCGTTGACGATTGTTCGCGCGAGCGTGACAGACCAGCGCGGAGCGCCGGTTGAGAGCTCATAGGCAGCGACGACCTTGCCGGTGGTCGTGATGATGGTGCCGTTGCGCTCGTCGATGATCGGGGGCGACCAGGAATCGGCGACTGGCGCGGTGATCTGGCGGGACCAGGCATGGGCGCCGGTCCTGCGGTTGATCGCGAAGAGGAAGAACTGCTTTTGCGCGGAGATGACGACCGAGCCGATCGCAAAGACGTGATCACGCGTGCAGACGGGGCTCATGCCGCCGGGGAAGGTGATAGCGCGGCCCTGCGGATCGGTGGTGATGGTCCATGCAGGGGTTGTGGTGGTTGGCGAGAGCGTGGCTGCGACTGACGTGCGCTGCGGGTTTCCGCAGGGCATGGTCCAGGTTGCGTCGGGGGGCGATTGATACGCGCTTGCGACGAAGGGGGAGCCCCCCAGGGCCGCGGTCAAGACCGCGGCCCTGGAGAGCATCACCGATGCAGTGGACGTGCAGCGTGATCGATTCACCGCTGACGCTTCCTTGCAGCGAGGCCTGCACCGAAGAGCACTGCAGCGAACGTGGACGGCGCGGGGATCACGTCCGCGATCGCGTCAATCTCGATGGCGTATGCAGAGCCGGTGGGATTGCTGATGCGGACATACTTAGCTGCAGCGAGGCCGACGACCGAGAGGTCGATGCCTGCACCGCCGCCGGAAGTGCCGTAGCCTGCCTGGAGCTCGCTGAAGGTCTTGCCCCAGGGGCTGAAGGAAGGATCGACGGGCGTGTGGAAGTCGGTGGCGATGGAGCCGCCGTCAGAGCCGAAGGGGTCGGTGGTGTCCTGCCAGCCCATGGTGGGGAAGAGGCCGTCTGCGATCGCGCCGGGAACGGTGCGCCAGTCGCTGCCGTCGAGGCTGACTTCAACCACGCCGCCCGGCTTCCAGAGGTTGTTCGCGATGGGCGAGAAATCGTCTGCGTAGAAGAAGGAGTTGCCGAAGATGAGCAGATCGATGCCGTAGGGGTTGACTGCGTCGTCGGTGATCGGCGCGGAGAACTCGAGCGTGAGCCAGCCGCCGCGACCGATCGAGACGAGCTCGCCCGAGCTGAATGCAGGGTTGAAGGGCGTGACACGGAGATCAAAGCCCGTGGTGCGGGTGGCTGAACCGATCGCGGCGTTTGGATCGGTGTAGCCTGCAGTGGCATCGGTGCCCTGCTCGTAGCCCACGACGCCGGAGGCGAAGGAGCCTGCGAACGCGGAGGTTGCGGCCATCATCGAGACGGCAGAGACAAAGGGAAGGAACGAACGCTGCATACATCACTCTCCTCCGTGTGCAGAAGAAGGGCACACGGTTTCCTGCTTCCGCTAATCGCGAGCGGAGCGGGAGCTCCCTGACGTTGCGGGTATCGCGTGCAGGGCCCGAAATGGAAACGGGCACGCGACAACCGCGATGAGTGACGCCAACGCAGGGGTAAAAAAGCCGGAAGGGCCGCGCGCGGGGAGAAGTGCGCGAACGGCGACCGCCCGGCAACCCCATGAAACGCGAGGGCGCCGTGCATCGGTACATCTGCATCGCACGGCGCGAGCAGAGCCGATACGTCGAGGGCAGGTCTTCCGGCTCCGGGCTTCTTCCGACCCCGCCTTCCCGGTTTCAGTGACTGAAACCAGTGGCGTGCACAGTGGCGTTGAGGCCTCCGTGCAATGTGGGCCGGACGTTGTCACCCGTTACGGCGGCGCGTCCGCGGTGGCTTTTCACCACGCTTCCCTATTGGCTCTCCCTCGTGTGCAGCGAGCTGAACATGGGGGTTTGAGCACCTTCGACGAAGGCAGATTAGGAAACGGACCGCGCCGGTCAAGGCGCGGTCCGTGAAATGGTCAACTGGGGAACTTTGAAAGGAGCTGCAGGGCAGTTCAGCGGCGGCGACGGCCTGCAGCAAGGAGGCCCATGCCAAGGAGCGCTGTAGCGCCGGGTGCAGGGACGGGCGTGAGCGAGCCGGTGAATTCCCCGCGTGCTGCGGAGAATGTCGAGCCCGGTGCAGAGACGCCGACGATGGTCTGTCCCCAGAGTTCATAGACGCCCGCGTTGAGGACGAATGTCTGGTCTTCGGACCCGCCGTCCGCGACTGAGAGCTGGACGTTGCCCATGTGGTCGGTCAGGTAGACCTCTGCAGTTCCGCCATCGATGCTGAGGCTCGAGGCCTGGAGACGCCACAGGCCGGTATAGCCGACGTTGAAGCGGACGCGGAAGTAGGACCAGGCAGAGCCCGAGCCTTCACCGATGATGTCGGTGGGATTCCCCTGGTCGTCGAGGATCGTGGTCACGTACCCGCCTGCAGAGACGTCCGCGATCGCGGCGAAATTGATACCGAACTGGCCGAAGTCAGAATTCTGCGATGCAGCACCGTTGGCAGAGCCACCGCCGAAATTCAGCGCGACGCCGACGAGGTCTGACCACGCCCCGGTCATGGACGGTGCGCTCGCGCTGCCGCCATCGCCCGCGACGGGGCTGCCGTCTTCGGTGATGGAGCCGGCGCACTGGATGAAGCGATCCGAATTGATGACAGTGAGGCTCGCGCTGGCAGTAAACGCCATGCCCGCGAGGATCGACAGCGACGCGAGGCCGTTCATACGCATGTTCATTGTGTGCTCTCCCGCGGAAGCCCCAACCGTGCCCCGCACCAGCCATTCGCAGAGGAGTTCATAAAGATCCACCGAACCCGCTCTTTCCGATCGGACTAAAGTTCCCTCCCCGGATCCGAAATCGGCCGCGAGAGAGACGTGGTGTTCACGCCGCCTCCGATCTAGACGATGCACACCCGGGAATCTGACGAGAACCACTCCATGGGTCTGTTCTCCCGCAAGGCCAAGCCCGCTGCTCCTGTCGCACCTTCTGCTCCCGCACCTGGCGCTTCTGCGTCGGGGTCGGTTGAAGCGAAGATTTTTGAGATCGGTTCAGACCTCCTCAAGCGGGCACGCGGCCACAAGGCAGGTCTGCTTTCCGCGAAGTTCTACAACGACAAGCTGATGGAATGGTCCATGAAGGATCCGAACTTCAAGGTCCAGTTCTTCCGCTTTGTCGATGCGTTCCCCACGCTCCGTACGCCCGATTCGGTGTACGAGCACCTGATGGACTACATGAACCAGCCGGGCGTGAATCCACCGGACATCATGGCCATGGGGTTCAAGGCGGGCGGGCTTGCCAAGGGCATCTTTGTCTCGACGATGACATCGCAGATCAAGGGCATGGCGGAGAAGTTCATCGCGGGTACGGATGCAGCGAGCGCGCTGCCGGGCCTGCGCAAGCTGTGGGACGACAACATCGCGTTCAGCGTCGACCTCCTGGGCGAGGCGTGCCTTTCGGATCCGGAAGCAGATGCATACGCAGCGAAGTACCTCGACCTGATCAACAACCTCCCAGCAGAGGTTTCGACGTGGAAGCCCAACGCGATTCTTGAGACGGATCATCTCGGGCCGATCCCGCGCACGAACGTTTCGATCAAGATCTCGTCGCTCTCTGCACGGTGCGATCCGATCGACACCGAAGGCTCATTGAACGACCTGATGCGCAGGCTCCTCCCGATCCTGGAGACTGCACGCGACAAGGGCGTGTTCGTCAACTTCGACATGGAGCAGTTCGCGTTCAAGGACTTCACGCTTGAGCTCTTCCAGCGGTGCTGCGAGAAGATCAACTTCCAGGCAGGCGTGGTGACGCAGGCGTATCTCAAGAGCGGCATCGAAGATGCCAAGCGGCTCGCGGAGTGGGCACGCTCGAAGAAGCGGGTTATCACGGTTCGCCTCGTGAAGGGTGCGTACTGGGATTACCACATCATCAATTCTGAGCAGCAGGGCTGGCCCTGCCCGGTGTGGCCGGTGAAGTGGCAGACGGACCAGTGCTTTGAGCGCATGGCCGAGGTGTACCTCGATGCATGCCCGCGCAACGCAGGCGAAGGTGGCGTGAAGCTGGCGCTTGGCAGCCACAACGCACGATCGATCGCGGCAACGCTCGCGAATCTTGATGCACGTGGTTTGCCGCGCAACGCGATCGAGCTCCAGATGCTTCACGGCATGGCGGACCAGCTCAAGTATGCAGCGGGTGAACTGAACCTGCGCGTGCGCGAGTATGTGCCGGTCGGCGAGATGATTCCCGGCATGGCGTACCTCGTGCGTCGTCTGCTTGAGAACACGAGCAACGAAAGCTGGCTGAAGGCAGGGTTCATGGATGGCGCGGACCCAGCAGTGCTTCTCCGCACGCCGGGGCCTGCGAGCACGGTCGTGGTTCCCCCTGCAGGGAATGCAGCAGGACGCGCGGGCGAAGCAACTGCACAGCCTGCAGCAACGCCGCAGACGGATCTGCTTGCGATCGCGCCCGAGCGTCACAAGATGAGCCCCGCGCCGACGGGCGTGGGCAACGGGCGTGCGTTCGTGAACGAGGCGTTCCGCGACTTCTCCGATGGCAAGCAGCGCCAGGCGTTTGCGTCTGCAGTGGCGCGGGCGACGGTTCCGAAGGTTGCGAGCGACCGGACGCCCGAGCAGGGCAAGGAAATGGTGTCGCGGGCCAATGCAGCGTTTGGTGCATGGCGCGATCTTGATCCGCGCACGCGGGCGAACGTCCTGGTTCGTGCTGCAGCGTTGATGCGCGAGCAGCGTGACGGGCTTGCAGGGGTGATGATCAAGGAATCGGGCAAGACCTGGCGCGAGGCGGACGCGGACGTGTGCGAGGCGATCGACTTCTGCGAGTATTACGCGCGGTTTGCAGTGCCGCTCTTTGATCGCCAGCGCATCGGTCGGTTCATCGGCGAGCTTGATGAGCAGTGGTACCAGCCGCGCGGCGTGGCGGTCGTGATCAGCCCGTGGAACTTCCCCCTGGCCATCTGCTGCGGCATGACGGTTGCTGCGCTGGTGACGGGCAACCCCGCGATCGTGAAGCCTGCAGAGCAGACGACGGGCATCGCGAGCATCATGTGCGACATCATTCAGCAGGCGATGCGCGATTCGGGCGTGCAGGCACAGCTTGCGAAGGATGTTCTGCACTTCTGCCCCGCACCGGGTGAATCGACGGGTGCATCGCTGGTTCGCGATTCGCGCGTGGCGCTGATCGCGTTCACGGGCAGCATGAACGTCGGGCTTGATATCCTGAACGCTTCCGCACCTGCATCGCCGTTCAACGGCAACTTCAGCGTGCCTACGCACGTGAAGAAGGTCGTCTGCGAGATGGGCGGCAAGAACGCCATCATCATCGACACAACCGCGGATCTTGACGAGGCGATCCTGGGCGTTCGCCACTCTGCGTTCGGGTTCCAGGGGCAGAAGTGCTCTGCATGTTCGCGCATCATCGTCGTTGATCCCGAAGGTCCCGACGGGCACGCGATCAGGCTCTTCACGCATCGCTTTGTCGAGGCGTCCCGTGCACTTTCCATCGGCGACCCCACGCTGCCGGGTACGGACATCGGCCCGGTGATCGATGCGGAGGCGAAGGCCAAGATCCTCAGGTACGTCGAACTTGGACGCCAGCAGTCGAGGCTTGAGCTTGCGTTGCCGGTTCCGCAGGGGCTTGAAGAGAAGACGGGGCGGCACTTTGTCGGCCCGCACATCTTCAGCGGCGTGAAGTCTGATCATGCGATCGCGACCGATGAAATCTTCGGGCCGGTCGTCGCGATCATCCATGCGTCAACGTTCCAGGAAGCACTGGATATCGCCAACGCGTCTCCGTACAAGCTGACGGGCGCGGTCTACAGCAGGAAGCCGTCGCACCTGGACCTTGCACGTCGTGAATTCCGCGTCGGCAACCTGTACCTCAACCGTGGTTCGACGGGCGCGCTGGTCGCACGCCAGCCCTTCGGTGGGTTTGGGATGTCGGGCACGGGGAGCAAGGCAGGCGGGATGGATTACCTGCTCAACTTCGTTGAGCCTCGGGTGAGCTGCGAGAATGCGATGAGGCGAGGGTTTGCGCCGGAGTTGTAAAGCTCTCGGTCTTCATTCAGACGATCTTGCAAAGCCCTCGGTTCGGGGGCTTTTTGCTTGGAAGTGGGCTGTAGTCCTGGAAAGGCAAGCAGGCTGCACGGAAAGCCTGAAATCCCAAAACTTGAAATCCTACAAAGAACTTCAATAATGGTCTCCATGCCTTCCAACCCTGAATCCAAAGGACCTGCCCCGATCGCGGGGGGGCTCATCAAGGACCCGCGGCAGATCCGTGCACTGGTCTCGCCTACACGGCAAGAGATCGTGGACGCGATCCACTCGACGGGGCCGCTGACGATCTCCGCACTGGCTGCACTGCTGGGCAGGCCTGCAGACGGGCTGTATTTTCACGTCCGCACGCTCGAATCGGTCGGGCTGCTTTTGCGAGTCGGGGAGGCACCTACAGGCAAGCGGACGGGTGGGATCTACGACGTGTGCTCGCGGCCCCTTCGCATCCAGTACGACGCTACGCGGCCTGCAGTTGCCAAGGCCATCACTGCAGTCTCGGGTTCGATGGTGCGGCTAGCGCACCGCGACGTGGTCCGTGCGTTTCGGCAGAAGCTGGTCGAACCGGACGGGGAACATCGCAACACATGGTCGGGACGCGTGAAGGGGTGGCTGACGCGGGATCAGCTCGCGGAAGTGAACCGGCACTGGCGCGCGATCACGGAGATTTTCAACAACGCACGGCCGGATGATGGAGTGACGGGGGGGACCTCGCTCCATGCAGCGACGTTTGTGATGACGCCCATTCCTGAGAACAAGCGTGCCAAGACCCCGCGCAAGAAGGCGGCCAAGCCTGTGCACGGAAAGGAAACGCCATGAATCGGTTGTGGAATCGGTCGATCGCAGGGCAGGGTCTGGGTTGGAACGCGGGTTCTCCCATCGCTGCTGAGGCAGGGATGTATGTCCGGCGTGGGGGGGTGATCGCGTGGGCTGCAGGGGCTGCGATTTCGGTGATTTCCGCGACGTCGCTGATTGCGATGCCACTGGTCGCGATGACCGGGTGCACGGGGAGTGCATCGACGCCAACGCAGCGGGGCAAGGGAGATGGACCCGCGTCTGCATCGGGATCTGCATCTGCACCCGCACAAGCGACCACGACGCGCGGCGAAGCTACAGAACCGACGTCCGCGAAGGACGTGATCGCTGCAGTTCGCACTGCAATGAACTACAAGGCGTTTGCCGCGACATCGACAGGCCTGATGATGCACGGCGAGGTTGATGTGTACGGCACGAAGGGGCCGGTGTCGTTTCTCTTCTCGCCTGCAGGTGAGTTCCTGATGCAGATGCAGGGGCCGCTGGGAAGGACCGATGGCTTTGACGGCACGACTGCATGGGAACGCACGGAATCGGGCATCGGTCGCGTGCTGCCGCTGACCGATCGCGATGTGCGGCTGACGAGTTATGAGTTCCGGACGATGCAGTGGTTGTCGGAGAAGTCTGCACTCGCGTTTGAGATGGCACCGACCAAGGGCGAGACGATCGAGCTTTCGTTCACGAGGCCGGGGACATCGATCCACGGCACGGTGAGCATCGATCGCAAGACCAATCTCCCGCGCGGGTACGTGATCGTTGGCGACGGCGAGACGGATACGCACACGCTGAGCGACTACCAGGCGTTTGAGGGCGTGCAGATTGCGCGGCATGTTGAATCGAGGACCGAGCACGCCTCGATCGTGATGGACATCACGGAGGTGAAGCGTGCACCGACGTTCATCCGCAATCCGTACGAGACGGTGCTGTCGCTGCCGAGCGATTTTAAGTTTGATCCTGCTGTTTCAGCTGCGATCAACGTGCAGAAGGCACCGACGCTTCATCACCTCGTGAAAGTGAAGGTGGGGGAGGAGGAAGGGTGGTTCATCTTTGACTCTGGTGCAGGGACCGAGGTGCTTTCGACGCAGTTCGCAGAGAAGCTCAAGCTCGAGAAGTTCGGCAAGATCCCGGTGCGTGGCGTGGGGGGTGTGGTGGAGTCGGGCTTTTACCAGCCTTCGTCGCTGACGGTGGGGCCGCTGACGATCGAGAAGCCGATCCTGGTCGGGCTCGATCTCTCGATGCTCGATCAGTACATGGGCGTGCCTGTTGCAGGGATCGTGGGGTACGGCGTGCTGGGTCGGAGCGTCGCGGTGATCGACGAGGTCGCGTCGACGATCGAGCTTCACGATTCACGCTCGTTTGAGCTGAAAAACGGCGAATGGACGGAAGTGCTGCTGTACGGGCGTCACCCTGCAGTGAAGGGTTCGCTCGAAGGGCATGAGGGGTACTTCCGCCTCGACACGGGCGCTGCGAACACGACGATCACGGTCCATGCACCGACGGTCGCGGAGTTCAACATGCTCGATGACCGCCCGGTGACGAACACGATGCTCGGTGGCGTGGGCGGGATGATCGAGGCACGTGCAGGGGTGCTCAAGTCACTCACACTGGGTGGCAAGACGTTCAAGAACATACAGGCGTCGCTCGCGCTGCCGGGGGATGGCGCGATGGATGATGCAGGGACGATGGGGAACGTCGGCGGGTTGCTCCTCAAGCCGTTCGTGCTGGTGTTCGACTATCCGAACCACCGCATGGCGTTCATCCCGCGCGTGGATGCAGACGAGACGATCAAGTCGCTCGAGCACCCTGCGAAGTAGACGTGCAGATGACATCCTGTGAAGAAAGACAAGAAGGGCACGCTCCGTGAAGAGCGTGCCCTTTCTTGTGTTGCGTGCGGGGGGAAAAGCAGTTCACCACAGAGGCACAGAGAAGGACATCAAGACATTAAAGCAAGATTTCAAGGCAAGGCACCAAAGCAGGGCACTTGGCATTGGGCATTGGTGAAAGACGAAGGCAGAAACGCGGTCTGTTTGTTTGTTTGTTTTCCCCAGTGCCGAGTGCCTGATGCCCAATGCCTTGCCTTGTTGCTCTATTTGCCTTGCTTTCAAGGCCCAATCGCAGTCGGACCTGTTTCGCCGGTGCGAATGCGGATGGCGTCTTCGAGCGGGAGCACGAGCACCTTACCGTCGCCGAGTGAGCCGGTGGGGCCGGTTCGTGCGCCGCGCACGATCGCATCCACTGCTGCATCAACGAACGCGTCGTTCACCGCGATCTCGAGCTTGATCTTCGGCACGAGCGTCTCTTCGACCTCTTGCCCTCGATAGACCTCGGTCGGTCCGCGCTGGCGCCCGAAGCCCTGCGCTTCGGTCACGGTCATGAGATAGATGTCGGTCTCTGCGAGTGCCTGGCGGACGGGTTCAAGCCGCTCGGGCCGGATGATCGCCATGATCAGTTTCATCGTGTGCTCCTTGCAGGCTCAAGCGTTGACGACGGTCGCGGCGACCGACGGGCCAAGGTCAGAGAAGAGACGTTCGAGCGTCTGGCGGGTGCGGTCGCGGTCGCCGCCGCGGAAGTTGAACTCCATCCCGCGGATCGTCGTCAGCCTCCCGTAGAGGTCCGTGAATTCCTGTGAAGGCGCTGCTGCACGCTCGCCGCAGAGCGAACGCCAGCGGTTCATCATCGCTGCAGCATCGACGCCGTGGATGCGGACTGCGAATCGATCCTGGAAGATCGGCGGCGCGGTTGCTGCACGTGGCTCTGCGACGATGATGCCCATCGCCTCACCCTGGCCGATGATGTAGCCGCGTTCGCTGTGCTGGTTGAGATCGAGACCCTGGATTTCGCCCTGCACATCCGCACGGAGCGGCGTGACGAGGTTCACGAGCTTGAGGATGACCACCGTGCCGATGCCGCAGAACGCGAGCGTCGCGAGCACTGCAGCGCCCTGCTTCCAGATGATGCCAAAGTAGCCATCAACCACTCCACCCGAGACGCCGAGCGTGAGCGTCTCAATCGCGGAGTTGACCTTCGACGTTGCAAAGACGCCGGTGAGAAGTGCACCGAGAATGCCACCGACAAGGTGCACGCCGACGACGTCGAGCGCATCGTCGTACTTGAGCTTGGGCTTGGCAGCGACTGCAAAGTAGCACACGACGCCGCCTGCAAGGCCCATCAGGACCGATGAGCCGGGCGTGACGAACCCTGCAGCAGGTGTAATGACGACAAGGCCCGCGACCGCGCCCGATGCGACGCCCAGGAGCGTTGCCTTCTTGCGGTGGAACATCTCGATTGCCATCCAGGCGAGTGCAGCAGCGCCTGCAGCGGTGTTGGTGTTAATGAGCGCGAGCGAGGCGAGCTCGCCTGCAGCGACCGCGCTCCCTGCATTGAAGCCAAACCAGCCGACCCACAGCATCCCTGCACCCATCATCGTGAAGGGGAGGTTGTGCGGGGGCATCGGTTCCTTGCCGTAGCCGACGCGCGGGCCAAGCACGATTGCTGCAACGAGTGCAGAGACACCGCTTGCGATGTGGACGACCGTGCCACCTGCAAAATCAAGGGCGCCGACCTGCGTGCCGATCCATCCGCCGCCCCACACCCAGTGGGCGATCGGTGCGTAGATCACCAGCGACCAGAGCGCGACAAAGAGTGCAAAGGCAGGGAATCGCATGCGTTCTGCGATTGCACCGGAGATGAGTGCAGGGGTGATGATCGCAAAGGTCATCTGGAACGCGACAAAGAGCATGTGCGGCACGGTGGGTGCGAGCGGGTGGCTCGTGCCCATGACGCCTGCGAGACCCAGGTGCGTGAAACCGCCGATCCACGAGTTCATCGCGCCTTCGCCAGAGCCAAAGGCGAGCGAGTAGCCGACGAGGACCCACACCACGCCGACGAGTGCAGCACAGAAGAGCGAGTGCATGAGCGTGGAGAGGACATTCTTTGCACGGACGAGGCCGCCATAGAAGAGTGCAAGGCCAGGGATGGTCATCATCAGCACGAGGGCGGTGCTAGTGAGGAGCCAGGCAGTGTCGCCGGTGTCGAAGGTGGGTGCAGCGGGCTGGAGAGCTGTCTCTCCAGCCTGAGCGAGCGTCTCGACGGGTGCGGAGCTGTCCTGTCCTGCAGCGTGTCCAAAAGCTTGGGCCGCAGACGCGAGCAGGGCGGCCATGGCGGCCAACAGAGACAACGCACGCACGTCACGCACTATGGACCGCATGTCTTTGATTCCCGCAGCAGACGAGGAAGATGAGGGCGGGCGCACGATGCGCCGGGCCACCTGTCGCACACGGGAACGAACAATCGCAAGTGAAGTTCACAATGTCAACGGACGTGCACGGGGCTCAAATGCAGGCAAAACTGCGTGAAAGCACGGGAATCGAAGGGTCGAAAACGTTTACGGGTCGTTGTGATGATCCACGCAAATCGACACAAAAATCAGGCGGATTCTCCATCCGGGCGCGGATGTAACAGGGCGGATAACACGCGTGGCTTGTGGGCGACTGTTACATGGAGGAGCGGCGGGTGTGCAGGCCGAGGAGTGTCGAGGGCTTCTGCAGTGGGTCAGCGCCGGCTGCGTGCGAGGGCGAGCGGGAGCAAGCTATTTGCAGAGGCGTTGCACTGGGTGTTGGGATGGCGTTCATTGTGCAGATGTGGATATCACAACGCGGCACGTGCATGATTTGGTGATGCACGGCGGTTGGGGCGGAGGTCCGAGAGGTCGTGTTCCTGGACGACCTTGGGTGGTTTCGAGCCATCATCTTCGTAGCGAAGGCGGAGGATCTGGAGTTTCTGCGTGCGGGTTGCGACGCAGATGTGCCCGCCGTCGTATGCACGTGCCCATACGACATCGTGGAGCCTGTGCGGCGGCGTGCCAGAGCGGGAATCGTGCACGAAGAAGCTGAAGTTGCCGTTCCACACGTCGGGATATCTGTCGCCGAAGGTATCGGAGCTTGAAGGGGCCTGTGCACATACAAGCGAGAGCTGCTGACCTGCAATCGGCTGTGATGCGACTGCGTTCACGCGACGCTGGAGAATGGAAGTGAATCGATCGCACCAGTCTGGCATCAGCGTCCATCCACCGCCGAGCATGTGGAGCGGAGGCAGCGGCGTGTACGCGTCGTTGCTTTGATCATCGCTGTGAAAAAGCGACCAGAGCTTCCTTTGATCTCCGGATGACAGCGCGTGCCTGCTGTCTCCACCGCCAGCCACTGCTGCTGGTGCAGGGTCGGTCAGTGCACTGAGCCACGGGAGGCGCGAGATGGCAAGTGCACCGCCGTACTCTGCAGAGAACGGGCCAGACCTTCCTCCCGAAGCGCGATACAGAAGGAACTCACCATCGGGCGAGAGTGCACAGTCTGGTGCGTGGATTCTGAGTGAGGTCCACGAGCCTTCTTCGACGATCTGCTTTTTCCAATTCCAGCGGAGGATGCAGGTCTGCGTCGGTGCACCGACGCGGGCGATGACCGCGATGGTGGGGGAATCTGCTGCAGCGATGCACCAGAGGCGGACGTGTTGAAGACGGGGGGTCATGCAGAGGGATTATCGCGGGGTGCAGCGAGGGGGGTATGAGAGGCACCCGTGGCGTTTACATGAGGGCTCAATCATCAGACATCAGCGGGGCCTGGAAAGGCCCCGCCCCAAGAATGGGGGGCAACGAGTCAGTGAAGGGCGAAGAGCACCAGGATGCTCAGAGCAGCATCTTGGTGGCACGGGGAGATCGTGATGTTCAGGCTCTTGGTTTGATCCGCGCCATCCGCGAAATCCGCTGCTCAATGTTCTTGTCTTCGATAGAGATCAGGAAGACAAGAAGAGGCCCTTGCTTGCGCTGCGGGTTCGTTGGGAGCGTGGAGCGTGATGGGCAAAAAAGAACCGAGCCTGCACCCAGGGGCACAGGCTCGGCTTCCTATCTCTTCAGCCGCCGGTTACTTCCCCTCCCGCCCTGTCAGGGGGAGGGCCGTTGCGGCCGTCTCCTGAAACTTCGCATCGTGATGAGAACCATCGAACGTGATCCGCCTTCGTGCGACAGGAGCCTCGCACGGGGCGTTGTGTTTCCTTACTGCTTCTCGTGTCCGAGCATGTCGATCGAGTAGCGGAGCACCGGCGGGCTGTCGATGCCGGTCACGACTTCCCAGAAGGGTTCATCGTGTCCTTCATCAACCGACCAGCTCTGGAACTGGCCCTTGGGGTCCTCTGCGTAGAGATCCAATGATGGGCCGCCGACAAAGACTGCACGGTGGATCAGGAGAAGGTCGTCGTCGCAATACTCGCTCTCTGCAGCGACGCCCGCGATGGCGTCGACAAGCTTGCCGAAGAGCTGGCGGTCTGCTTCAAGAAGATGATCCGCGTCGTGCCAGATGTAGTAGCGATACTTGCTCGCGGGCTTGCCGCGGAAGACATGGCGATGGCGAAGGAGGGAGACGACGCCCGAGGGGCCGTCGATCCGGCGGTCCAGTGCAGGACCGGGGATCGCCTGCTCGAGCTGCTCGCAGAACGTTTCAAGGTTCGTGATCGAGCGGCCGTAGAGGTGGCAGACTTCGACGTCCCGAAGGCTTCCGAGGAACCTTGCGAGCGAGGTCGCAAAGTGCAGCTTCCGCCTTGGGAAGTGGCTGACGGCGCACATGTGGTGCTCGTCAAGAAGTTGTGTGACATCGGCGTGCCAGTTCGCAACCGCGAACGGCGACTCCGGCTGCCGTGAAAGCGCACTCATAACGACTCCGCCCGTCTTGGGCCTTACCCCCACCAATCCCCTTGTACAGAGCACAAGCCCCGCACAGCCGGTCGTCCCTTCCCGGCTTTCCTAGTTGGAATGTGCATCAAAACCGGCGTAAAACCACCTCGGATCCAAGATTCTGGCAAAATTCCCCTGTCAAGTGTCTGCCGAGGCCTTGACATGAAGCTCGTTTCACGCTCGGAGCGTGGAAACCTGGGTGGGGGTTCAGGATGTAAGGGCGGCCCTGACAAAGATCGAAATGAGGGCTGAAGGGTCGGGAATCGAGAGGGCCCTATCGAGAAAGCTCAGGTGCTGCGGGGGACGCCGAAGACCTTGACCGTGCTTGTGCGCCCGTTGCCGCGCGTGACGGTCACGATGCCCGAGGCTGCAGCGTCGGGGATGGAGTAGGTTGAGATGCCGACGCCGCCTGCACGCCCTGCTGCGTTGGGCCCGCCCATGCTGCCGCTTGATTCGGCGACGATGAACTGGCCGGGCTCGGTCCTTCTGCTGACGATCGCGATGTGGTTGCTTGCAGAGGCGTCCGCTGATTCCCAGACCAGGACGTCTTCAGGCTGGATGGCATCGCTGGTCCGACGCAAGGTTGCCGTGTTGCGGAAGCTCAAGAGATGGCGCTCGCGCCAGTTGGTGCGCGTGAGCGAGAAGAAGGCGTTGACAAAGCCACTGCAGTCAAGGCCGATGCCGCCGATCTCAAGGTCATCGCAGTAGTTTCGGAGGTTCTCTGGCGTGCAGCGACCGAGCGTGATGGCGTACGACATCGCGATGGCGATGTGGCTCGGGAGGCCCTTGCCAAAGAAGGAGTACGCGATCGCGAGCGAGTGATCGCGCGGTGGCGTTTCGACGATTCTCCGTGCTGCAGGGAGATCTCTGCGTCCTTGTGCACGGACGAGCCAGAGAAGGCGGTCTTTTTCAGTGAGATTCGGCGTGCGGTCCGGGATCGCGAGGTTGGTATAGATGCGTGCAGCTGCAGTGGTGTTGCGCACGGTGCCGGTGCCTGGCTCGCGATAGCAGATGGGGAGGTTGAGGTAGACGCGGACGAGCGCTTCGGGCGTCAGCGGCGAGGGGATCGGAACGTGGCCGGTGACGGGGAAGAGTGAAGGGCCGGTATCTACAGGGACGACGGTGGGGCCGCGATCCGCGTTTACATCAAGCCCGGGGCGGACGTAGCACTCCTGGGTTTCATCATCGTGGACAACGCCTTCTTCTTCGCTGACGCTCTCTGCAGTGCACACAAGTCCTGCTGGTCCTGGCGTTCTGCGTAGTGACATGAAGAAGGCTCCTGTGGTCGGAGATACCCGGCACGATCTGCAGCCCAAAAAGGCTGCGGGGATGAGATCTGCAGCCTGAGGAGCTGCAGGGCGATTCAAGTAGTTGAGCTTAACGAAGTACTCCGTGAAACCCAAGCACAAATACAACGGACGAGTTTGGCGAGAACTAGCATGATGCGTGAGCCACACCAATGGCCAAACCAGCGGCCAAACCAACAGCCAGCCCAGGCCTGAGCGAGTCATCATCATCGGTGGCGGGTTCGCGGGCCTTGCAGCAGCGAGAGCACTGGCGAACGCACCGGTGGAAACCCTGCTGATCGATCGGCGGAACCACCATGTCTTTCAGCCGCTCTTGTACCAGGTTGCGACTGCAGCGCTTTCACCTGCGGATATCGCTTCGCCGATCCGCCGCGTTCTACGGAACGTAAAGAACTGCAGGGTGGGTCTTGCAGAGCCGGCACGGATCGACGTTGAGGAGAAGCGGGTTTACTTCGCCGAGGACTTCTCGCTCGAGTACGACTGGCTTGTGCTCGCTGCAGGTGCCACGCATTCGTACTTCGGGCACGATGAGTGGGCGAAGCTTGCGCCGGGGCTGAAGTCGATTGAGGACGCGACCGAACTTCGACGGCGGATTCTCCTCGCGTTCGAGTCCGCCGAGTATGAAGGCGATGAAGAGGCACGTCGAGCTGCATTGACGTTTGCGATTGTCGGCGGCGGGCCGACGGGCGTGGAGCTTGCAGGTGCGATCAAGGAGATCGCTGCACAGACGATCCCCGACGATTTCCGGTTCATCGATACGACCACCACACGCGTGATTCTTCTTGAGGGTGAGCCGCGGCTCCTCACTGCGTTTCCACCGGAGCTGAGCGAGCGTGCACGCCGTGATCTTGAATCGATGGGCGTCGAGCTCCGGCTTTCGACGCGCGTGACGGACGTGACCGAAGGGGGCGTGAAGGTCGGCGACGAGTTTGTCCCTGCACGGACCGTCTTCTGGGCTGCGGGTGTAAAGGGCAACCCGCTGGGGAAGACGCTGGGCGTGCCGCTGGATCGTGCAGGTCGCGTGATCGTCGGGCAGGATTGCGCGATCCCGGGGCATCCAGAGGTGTTTGTCGCGGGCGATCTTGCAGCGATGGTGAGCGCGGATACGGGTAAGCCCGTGCCGGGCGTTGCGCAGGGCGCGATCCAGTCGGGCGGGTATGTCGGGCGGATGATCGCGAGCGAGGTGCGTGCAAAGGCGAAGGGCGAGCGTGTGGATACGACGCGGCGCACGCCGTTTGTCTACAACGACAAGGGCTCGATGGCGACGATCGGGCGTGCGAAGGCGGTGGCGTGGGTCAAGGGGATGAAGTTCGGTGGTTTCATCGCGTGGGCGCTGTGGGGCGCGATCCACATCATGTTCCTGGTAAGCTTTCGCAACAGGCTGGCGGTCCTTGCGAACTGGATCTGGTCCTGGATCTTCTTTTCCCGCGATGCGAGGCTCATTACGGGTGATTCGCGGCTGACCCTCAAGAACCCCCGGACGCCTCCTGAGCGGGTCTGACGGGGAGGGCCTATCATTCGTCAATTGAAGCATCACGCACGGGACTCGTTTGTATGGAACTGCCGTGCCGCTCTGATTGCCGAAGCTTTCGCTCGCCCAGTTCAAGCATCGGTTTACACACACGGGCATTTTGGCGAAGGCACATGAAGATTTACGTCGGCAATCTCTCGTTCAACACATCTGAAGCACAGCTGCGCGATCTCTTTGCACAGCATGGCGAAGTTGCATCCGCATCGCTGGTCATGGACCGCGAGACGGGCCGTCCCCGCGGCTTTGGTTTCGTCGAGATCCACGATGACACCCAGGCCCGCGCTGCGATGGCCGCGCTCAACGGCGCGAACATCGACGGTCGCGACCTGACCGTGAATGAAGCCAAGCCCCGCGAAGGCGGCGGCGGTGGTGGTGGTGGTCGCGGCGGGTTCGGTGGCGGTGGTGGCCGCGGCGGCAGCCGTGGTGGTTTCGGCGGTGGTGGTGGCGGCGGCGGCGGTGGCCGCGGCGGCTGGTAATCCAGGACTGAGTTGAAGTTCTCAAGCCGAGGCATCCCGCCTCGGCTTTTTTCGTTTCTAGAGCAGGTCGGCAGGCGGGTTCGCTTTTGCGGAACATCGCGGCGCGTTACCATCGATGTGCGTGCGAGCAGATCGACGCGTGTGGAGTTCATAATCATGCAGAGCAAGGCCGCGACGGTTGACCAATATGTCAAGGAACTTCCGCCTGAACGTGCAGCGGTGATCCAGGCGATCCGCAAGGTGATCCTGAAGAACCTCGATAAGGGTTTTCAGGAGACGATGCAGTACGGGATGATCGGGTACAGCGTCCCGCACTCGATTTACCCCGCGGGGTATCACTGCGATCCCAAGCAGCCGCTGCCGTATGCAGGTCTTGCTGCACAGAAGAACGCGTACTCGCTGTACCTCGCGTTTGTCTACAGCGGCGAGCGCGAGCGTGCATGGTTCGTCAAGGAGTGGGAGAAGACAGGCAAGAAGCTCGACATGGGCAAGGCCTGCATCCGCTTTAAGTCACTTGATCAGATCCCGCTTGAGCTTGTGGGCGAGGCGATCAAACGCCTGGGCGTGGGGGATTACATCAAGATGTATGAAGGTGCGTTGACGGACACTGCCAAGCAGAAGGTGGCGAAGAAGGCAGTGAAGAAGGTTGCGAAGAAGGTGGGGAAGAAGACGGCGAAGAAGAAGTAGGGGAGAGGCATTGGGGACTGGGCAATCGGCACTGGTGGGAAGGCACGAGGCATCGAGGGTAAATACGGAGGACAGGAGTGCGAGGGCACTCCTGTTTTGTTTTGGTGGTGAACGGTCTTTCGCCGCTCTGCGGCTCAATGGTTGGGAGATGCGGTGAATCTTGACGCCAATTTTCGAGGGGCTTGCGCCCCTCGCTTTACTCTGGTGCCGCGTTGCGGCTTTCAATACAGGGTGCCCAGTGCCCAGTGCCCAGTGCCCAGTGCCCAGTGCCCAGTGCCCAGTGCCCAGTGCCCAGTGCCATCGTGCTAGCCGCTAACAGCTAGCAGCCAGCCGCTCTCCTCGTCTGCCACTCTTCCACCAGCACGCCGTACATCACTGCATCTTCAATCTCTCCCCACTTGTGGATGTGTTTCCGCAGCGTGCCTTCGTGCTTCATGCCGAGCTTTTCGAGCACTCTGCTGCTTGCAGGGTTTGAGCCGAACGCGTGTGCATGGATGCGCGAGAGCTGAAGCTCGCCAAAGCCCCAGTCGATCACGCGGGTCGCTGATTCGGTTGCGATGCCATTGCCCCATGCATGAACCGCAACCCAGTAGCCAAGCTCCGCGTTGTTGTGGGCAGATTCGAATGCAAGGCCGACGCCGCCCGCGAGCGTGTTTGATGCACGGTCGATGATGGCAAACGAGGCACCCTTGCCTGCACTCCACGTTGGCTCGATTGTCGCGATGTAGTCGCGTGCCTGCGATTCTGCATACGGGTGCGGGATACGCAGCGTTGTCCGCGCGACTTCGCGTGCACCTGCAGAGCGAGCGAGCTCGCCTGCGTCGTCCATCGTGAATGGGCGCAGAACAAGCCGCGCCGTCAGCATCGTCGGCAGGGGTCCCTCGAGTTTCATGTGTTCATCGCTCCTGGATCGTTATTGCTGCGGCCGGGTCTGGCCAAGGAGCCACGCAGGGAGTCCCTCGGTGCGGTATGCAGGGTCCCACGAGTTGTGATTGGCCTCGGGGAACTCGGTGTACTTCACCTCTGCAGTGGCACCTGCAGCACGGAGTGCATCGATGATCGTCTTGGTCTGCTCGGGCGGAACCACATTGTCCTTGAGCCCATGGAAGGCCCAGACGGGGATGTGCTTGACTGCATCCGCGATCTCTGCAGGGGGCAGATCACGCGAGAAGCCGCAGACCGGCGCGAGTGCAGACCAGACTTTGGGGTACTTGGCAGCGAACATCCAGGTCCCGTTGCCGCCCTGCGAAAGGCCCGAGAGAACGATCTTGTTCTCGTCGATCGGGAGCATTTTCCTGACCATGTCGAGTTCGGCCATGACGACCGATTCTTCCGAGGGCCAGAGCGGGTTGAAGTCGGGCTTCTGCGGGGCGAGGATGACGCAGGGCCAGCGTTCCGGGGCGTTCAAGACTGCAGGGATCAGGCCGACGGAGGTCTGCTTGACGCCATCGGTGCCGCTCTCGCCCCTGCCGTGGAGGAAGACGATGAGCGAGTAGGGGGGGCGGGCCACTTCCAGTGGCGGGACGTAGACGGCGTAGCGGTGGGTGCCCTTGTCGGTGGTCCAGTTCAGGAAATGAAGGCCGGGGGAAAGCTCAGACTTCTGCTCCATGGTCGTGCTCTTGGTGGTCGAGGTGCAGGCAGGGAGAACTGCAGCGGATGCAATTGACAGGCAGGTCGCAGCGGCCAGGAGCCCCGCGGAACTCCGCGTCGAACGGTAGAGATGCGTGGCGGAACGGCAGGTCCCCAGGATCCGGTTGAACATCGCTATGACTCCTCGAAAGGTCGAACCTCGCGTGGAGCGTAACACATCGGCCCCGACCTCGACTACGCTCTGCCCTATGGCATCTGACCGCAATGGCACTGCAAACGGGAATCGGAGCACCTCTGGCGGCCTGACGTACGCTGCAGCAGGGGTCGACATCGACAAGAAGGACGCGTTTACCGAGTCCCTGGGCTCGATCATGCGTCGGACGTTCACGCCCCGCGTGATCGATAATCCGGGCGGGTTTGCAGGGCTGTTCCGGCTCGATTTCAAGCAGAAGCTCTTTGCGAGGAACTACCGCGAGCCGGTCCTGGTTTCGTGCTGCGATGGCGTGGGCACCAAGGTGAAGCTTGCCAGCGAGCTTGGGGTGTACGACACGGTCGGCATCGACCTTGTGGCGATGAACGTCAACGACCTGATCGTGCAGGGCGCTGAGCCTTTGTTCTTTCTCGACTACATCGCGGTGCCCAAGGTTGATACGAAGATGCTGACGGACCTGGTTCGCGGCATTGCAGAGGGTTGCAGGATGTCCTCGTGCGCGCTGCTTGGCGGCGAGACGGCCAACATGCCCGACATCTACGCGCCGGGCGAGTTTGATCTAGCAGGGTTCTGCGTGGGCGTGGTCGAGCTCAAGCGCGTGATCTCGTCTGATCGGGTGAAGCCGGGCGACGTGATCCTGGGTCTTGCGTCAAGCGGCGTGCACAGCAACGGGTATTCGCTGGTGCGCAAGGTGGTGAAGGAAGCAGGTCTTGATCTTGGCAAGGTGTACGACGAACTTGCGGATGTGAAGCCTGCACGTGGCGGCAAGGCTCCTGCCAAGAAGAAGACAACAGCCAAGTCGAGCGGCAAGGCGAGCAGCAAGACCAACGGCAAGAACGGCGGCCCCAGGACGCTCGGCCAGGTGCTCCTGACGCCGACGCGGATCTATGCAGAGTCGATCGTGAAGCTCCAGCGGTCGTACACGGTCAAGAACGTGATCTCGGGGATGGCGCACATCACCGGGAGCGGGCTTGCTGACAATCTGGTTCGGTCGATCCCGTCGAACTGCGATGCAGTGATCGATCGCTCGACGTGGCCGGTGCTGCCGGTGTTCAAGTTCCTCCAGCAGCACGGGCGGATCGATGATGAGGAGATGAAGCGTGTCTTCAACCTCGGCATCGGCTACTGCGTGATCGTCAAGCCTGCATTTGCAGAGGCGATGAAGGATCACCTTAAGAAGCTGGGCGAGACGGTGTACGTGATCGGCGAGGTGGTGAAGGGCAAGGGGCGCGTGCGGGAGAAGTAAATCACTCTTGCAATGCATGTGCTTTGCTCTGGATCCTGGTGTTGTATTCGATTTGAACCTGGCAAAGTGCAAGTTGCGCTCGTAGCTTGAGCGCGAACGCACGGTCTGAGCCGATGATGTAGCCGCCGATTCCTCCGATGAGGAGTCCAATGCACACACCTGCAATCTCAAAGTCCGATTGAAAGCTCTTTGCTATGAGCAGTCCCGCGAAGAACCCTGGAATGAGGCCGAGCACGGTCCATGTGAAAATAATTCCACTGGCGCGGTTGTAGAGCATGTTGGCGTAGCGGCGGATAACAATCGGGTTGTATTCGACCATTGCGTTCTCCTGTAGCAGGCGATCACCGCATCGCATCACTCGATATCGATGTCTTCGGGTCTTCCCTGACCGATCCTCGCACGGGCATCGTGGATGGCCATTTCCAGTCTTTCTGCCAGCGGCTGCAGATCTTTAGCGATCGTCGTGGTGTCGATGATTTCGACGATGGTTTCGTTGCGCATCAGTTCGATGAGGAGGCCTGATTCGACGCCCTCCTTTGAGAAGAACTCGGTGAGGCGCGAATCGCCGCTGGCGAGCGTGACTGCACGGTTGTAGCTGGGAAGTGCACGGACGTCGCGCATGACTTTCGAATCGAGGAACCAGCGTATCGCGTAGTCGTCGCGCGAGACGTGAGAGAATGCCTCTGCAAGCGTGAGGATCTGGAGGCCGGGCACGGGGTTGGATTCTTCCACTGCTTCGCCGAAGCGAGAGCGCTGGATGTCGTCCGCGATACTGACGATCGCTGCAGAGATCGGCTCGCGATTGCGGATGTAGCGGATCCGCTCCTTGGGTGCGTCAGGTTCTATTGCAAGCCGTGCCTGTGCGACAGGCTGGAGCGCGAGGATGACCCACACCAGCCCGAGCCAGAGGCAGAATCCCTCGATCATGCCGAGAAGACCGCCGATGAGCGAGTTTCGCGAGCGCCAGCGGGAACTTTCGCCAAGGAGTGCACGGACGATGAGCCGCCCTGCAATTCCGCCGATCGCGATGGTGCCGATCGCGACGATGGCGAACGACACTGCACGGTTCAGCAGCCCGCCGAGGCCCGTCATTGCTGCGATGCCAGGCTCGATCATGCGACCAAGCGGGCCTGCGATGAAGAGTGCAAGGAGTGTTGAAAGCAGGATCGCGGTGATCTCGATCGCGCCGAGCCTGAGCCCCTGCCAGATGCAGAGGATGACGAGCAAGATGCACGCAGCGGTGGTCCAGCCATCAAGGAACCACGCAAGGGCGATGCATGGGATCGCGAGCACGACGATCGCGAGGTTGCGATCAAAGCGCGAGCGCGGCGCGTGTACTTGCGTGTCTGCTTGTCCCCCGGTCATGTCCAAAAGCATACTTGCGGCACGTGGTGTGCCGCAAGCATGGGTGAGTCATGTGAATGTGGGCAAGGCAGTGATGCTCAGCGCTTCCCTGCAGACTTTGCACGGCCGCTGGTCCGCGCAGCGGGCTTGGCGGACTTGTCGTTGGCGTGCTTGGCGCCCGACTTGCCTTCGGAAGCACGCTTGCCTGCTGCGTTTGCAGGGTTCAGCGGGTTGCGGAAATGCGATTCCTGGATCGGGACGACGACCTCGAGGATGTGCTGGAGGACCGACGCAGGTGAACCCATCGCGTCGACCGTGCGGATGATCGCGGGGTCGTAGTAGGCCAGGACCGGCGCGGTCTCTGCTTCGTAGACGGCCCAGCGGCGACGGATCACATCTTCCTTGGCGTCGTCAACGCGGTTTTCCTTCAGTGCACGTCTGCGGAGGCGCTGGATCATCGCTTCCTTGTCGGGGCAGACGAGGTGGACGACCTCAAGGACGTTGATGTGCTTCTCAAGGAGCTTGGCCTGGCGCGTGTTGCGCGGGATGCCGTCGAGGACCAGGAGATCAACGTTGGGCTTGTAATCGCTCAGGACCGTGCGCGCGTGCATGTTCTCGCACCACATTTCAATCGTGGCGTCGTCGGGCACGAGCTCGCCGCGCGACGAGAACTCCTGGAAGATGCGGCCCAGGCGCGAGCCTACATCGAGCGTCCGGAATACTTCACCGCACGAGAGGTGATAAAAGCCGGGGATCTGGCCGAGAATCTTGCCCTGGGTACCTTTACCAGCGCCGGGAGCGCCGAACAGCAGGATGGTCTGATAGCGATTCATCGGTGGACTCCACACGACCTTGGCTGGTTTCCAAGGCTTGGTAACGGTTACGGACCTGTACCACGGTAAACCGTGCTTACCCCTCAGGCAAGAGCATCGGCTTGGGCATATACCGTATCAAGCCCGACCAAGCCCATCCACCCAGAATTCTCGGCAGGAACTACCGGATTCTGCAGCGGTCGGTCGTGCACAGGGGCATCTCGCTGCGGCCCGGGAGCCAGCGGGTCGCACGGGAGATCCGCATGCGGTTTCGGGCAAACCAGCGGTAGAGAGGGTTGATGACCGAACGGATCCCTGGCCAGCCGGTCCAATTCATCAGCCAGCCTTTGCCGACCGCCCGGTACGAGAGGCGCAAGACCTCGACGCCTTCAACGACTTTTCCGTCGGGGGTCACGCCGTGGATCCTGCCCATGACCTCGTCCTTGGTCTTGCCGATCGAGGCAGGGACGAAGCCGGGCGCGGCGATGTCGACGATGGTCAGGCGGCCGCGGCCACCATCGAGGCGTGCGAGAAGTCGCGCTTCGCGCGCACACAGGTGGCACTTGCCGTCGATGAGGATCGTGAACTCGGGGATGGTCATCCGAAGTTCGATTCGCGTTCTTTGTCGGTTCGGATTCAATAGTGTGAGCGACAATCGCAAGTGCGGCTTGGTGGTATGTTGATTCAGCGGGTTACTGAATCCGGTGTTGATAGTCGCGCGGGAGGGATGCATGTTGAAGAACGCTTCGCGTGTGGGCAGTGCAAAGACTCGTTCACTACACAGGCAAAGAGGGCACAGAGAGAACAGAAAAGCAAGGCACTGGGCATCAGGCATCGGGCAGTGGTGAGAAGGCATCAAGGCAGAGAAGCATCGAGGGAAAAGACACAGCAGGTTTTTCTGACAAGATGACTCGATCCCTTATTGCCTTGATGCCTTTCTCTGTGATCTCTGTGCCTCTGTGCCTCTGTGCCTCTGTGGTGAATACTGGTTCTGAACGGCGCAATTGCAGTTGGGCCGATTTCGCCGGTGCGGATGGCGAGATCTGGATCTGGAGCGTGCGATGCTGAGTGTGCGAGGAATGCTGGTAGGTGTCGCGGTACTGGTGTCGCTGGCTCGTGCGGAAGTTCCGCCGCCCTCTGCGACGCCTGCAGATGTGATTGTCTCGGGAAGGACATCGACGCCGGTGTCGATCAAGGTTGAGGCAGTGGGGCAGGAGATTCCCAGGACGTTCTCGAAGGATCACCTGAAGAACGCAGAGGGCTTTGCGTGGTACGTGAGCGAGCACTACGCGCTCCAGACGGATTACGACGCGGGGTACGCTGCACATCTGCTGACGCTCCTGGAACTGGCATATCCGCACTATGTCGAGTTGTTCGGGCATCCGCTGAAGGATCTTGACACCACGCGCATGGCAGTGATCTATGCGAGCAGCAGGGATTCGCTTGCAAGGGTGATGGCTGCAGATGGGATCGCCTGGAACTTCAACGGCGGCGGGATCTGCTACGAGGGGATCAACGCAGCATTCAACTATCCGAGCGGGAGCCTCCAGTACCACCAGCGGTACATCATGCTCCACGAGGCAGTGCATCTTTACCAGATGTGTTTGAACGGAACTGCAGCGACGACCCCGTGGTGGTACTACGAGGGGATCGCAGACGGCTGCGCGAACCATGTGTGGGATGAAGCGACAAAGACGCTGACGATGGCGGTGGTCGACAAGGCGACCGTGAACAACTGGTACGACGTGGGGATGTCGATCTATCGCAACGAGCCGTTCAGTGCAGGTGACATTCTCAAGGGCGCTCGCGGCGGGCGCGACGTGAGCTTTCTGCTCGTGAACTACTTCATGACCGACCCGGCGCGGATGCTGAAGTTCTGGATCTGGCGCGACGAGCTTTTCCGGCTGAACCTGTACAACCAGCATCAGGCAGATTCAGATCGGTTGATGGATGAGCTCTTCGGGCTTGAGAAGCTCGATGCAGGCTTCAAGGCGTGGCTTGAAGCGCGGACGCCATCGTTTCATTACGTGGACTGGGGGTGGGAGCAGGACGGGGATGCGCTGGTGTCGTATGGCTGGCCGCAGAGCGGGGCGTATGCACAGACGGATCTTGCGTTTGCACCGGGCGAGCGCGTGGTGCACGACCCGCTGGTGATGGACTATCCGGTCGCGGCGCGATCGACGCTGGTTGATGCGCCCAGACGCGGGATTGATGAGCCGGTGATCGGTGCAGCGGTGAATTTTGCGTTGACGCCTGATGCAGGAGTTGCGGGGCTTGGCCTTGGCGTGGTTGATCGCGGCATGGTGCGCGTGCTTGTAGAGCAGCGGCGCAAGCTCGTGATCGATGCGACGGGGATCGATGGGCTGCAAGGCGGCGAGCGGAACGAGATCGATTTCACCCAGACGATGCGGCGCTTGTCGGACAGGACGCACGAGGTCGGGCTGACGATCACGATCGGGAAGGATTTCCTTCGCGTCTCTGCAAAGGCGGCGGATGGTCAGGAATCGGAGTCGGTGGCTGCAGCGATCGCGATCTCGCCCGAGCTTCGCGAGCGGGTCATGTCGCGACCTCTTGCGGTGATCTCGCGTGATGGGCGGCATCGCATTACGCCGTACATGGATGAAGGCAGGATCGAAGAGCCAGACCTGTCAATCGAGGCTGCAGCGAATCGCTGGCGGTTTGCGAATTTCAAGGAGCTGTATCAGCTGGAGCGTGCGATGTGGCGGCTGGGTGCGGATGCACCTGCATCGCTCGTGAAGCTCCGGGACGAACTCGTCGCGTCGGTCCTGCAGGATGAAGCAGGGCGTGCAGCGGCGATGGAGACTTATCAGCGCACGATCACGGATATGAGCGCGGAGATCGATCGCTGTGGTGCATCGAGTGAGCGGATCACTGCAGCCAAGGCTGAGCTTGCAGGCGGTTGATTATGGGGAAGTCGAACGCGAGCCTATGAAAAAACCCGGCACTCGACAAAGTCGAAGCACCGGGTCTCGTGGGGGTCATGGCTTGATCGTCGGGCCGCCTGCGCGGCTCTCGACGAGGTGACTCACAATAGCAGGGCTTCGATAGATGTTCAAACAGGGAAATGCCGGTTGCCCGTATTCTGGACATGCACAGGGATTTCTCCCGGTTCCGGCGTCGGCCGCCCCACGAGTGTGTAAGCGAGTCGAGGATCCGCGTGCGTCGTTAAACGGACCGAAACACAGCACGCGAAAGACTCGATCGATCCCGACGCACCATTGATCGTCTGCAGGCGCGAACAACTTGGGACTTGGACGAATATGAAGGCGCGATTGGGGCGTCCGCTTCCTGCGAAGCTCCACAGGTTTTGAAATTCACACTGTTCATCACGGGTGAAATCGCGGTTCAGTTTCGTGCGAGCGACGCGATCGAGTCCTTGATCACGATCAGGCCGCGAGATTCTGCCGCGGTGACGGCAAATGACAGTACCTCGCGTGCACGCTGCGTCATGCGAAGGACGCCAAAGAGCCTTCCGACCTCGCGTTCGAGGTCTTCAGATGGGATTCCGATCTGCATTCGAACCACGTAGACCACCGCGTTCACGAGCTCGGGGACGGGAATCGTGTCGAGTTCGCGGAACGAATCGGGGTTATCCCCTGCAATGCGGAACGTCGTGTAACTCGATGGTGCATCTATTGAAATCCAGATAACACCGTCAGAGACGTGCGCACCGATCTGGCTGAGGGCGTGCGTTGAGAGATGAACGAGTCGCTCGCGAGCACGGTCGGTGATGCGTGCGACGCCAAAGAGCTCCGCGAGCGTGCGGATCAGGGATTCAGCCGTGATGGGGCTTTCCTGCATGACGATCGAGCGAACTGCATCGACTGCGTGCGAGAATGCAGCGTCGCTGTAGACGTCGCGTGAACCAGGGCGGAGCTTGATGTCAGTGGGGCGGTACTCGTTGTGCGTGCCTTCCGCGCTTGTCTTCTCCGCAGGACGCGAAAGTGTGGAAGGTGCGGACTTGAAGAGTGATGATGATTCGTCGGTGGGCGCGTGAGTTGCAGGTGCAGTGGCGGACGTGGGCTCTTGCACGAGTACAAGTGTTTTTTCTTGCACCGCTGCAGGGGCAGATCTGGGTTTTGGAGGTGCGTCCTGTGCACGCTTGATTGCTGCTTCGATGGTTTCGATGCAGCGTGTTGGATTGATGTACCAATCCGTGGACCAGACGCGGGCGATCTCCCAGCCGAGGGAGCGAAGGACGGATTCGCGGAGGCGATCGCGGTCGCGTGCAGTCTTGCCGCTGTGGTATGCAGCGCCGTCGCACTCGATGCCCAGGAGATAGCGACCCGGGCGTGCAGGATCGCGGACTGCAAGATCCACGCGGTACCCTGCACAGCCGACCTGTGAATCGACTTGCCAGTTGCGTGCAGTGAGAGCCTCGCAGACTGCCTGCTCAAAGCCAGAATCAAAGGTGCCCGACGCAGCGAGCGTGACTGCTTCAGCGATCGCTTGGGGGCCACGATCCGCGTAATCGAGGAAGGTCTTGAAGTGCCTGACCCCTACTCCTCTTGCTTTGCCGAGGTCGAGCTGATCTGCACGGATGCTGGAGAAGACGCGGAGCTTCTTGCGTGCACGAGTGATTGCGACGTTGAGCCTGCGTTCGCCGCCGCTGCCGTTGAGCGGCCCGAAGTACATCGAGGGCGGCTTGCCCTGCACGTACGGGCCGTACGTGACAGAGAACATGATGATGTCGCGTTCATCGCCCTGCACGTTCTCGAGGTTCTTGACAAAGACGGGCTCGGGAACCTGATCGGTGAAGAACCGGTCGATCTCTGGGAATTCACAGCGCTTGGCGTCGAGAAGATCCTCGATCAGCGTCTGCTGCGTCTGATTGAAGGTGACAACGCCGATCGAATCGTGCGTGGTGCCGGGCGCGGGGTTGGTGGTGAGGAGGCGGACGATCTCTTCAACGACGAGTTCTGCTTCCTTGCGATTGGTGCGAGAACTTCCGCGGTCGTAGAGGGCATCGGGCACGTAGCGGAACGTCACGCCAAACTCGTCGGAGCGATCGATCGGCGAAGGGAAGGTGTGGAGTCGATTGTTGTAGTAGTGATAGTTTGAGAATGCGATGAGGCTTTCGTGCTTGCTTCGGTAGTGCCAGCTCAGCCACATGGAAGGGATGTTGGAGGCGTTGCATTCCTGGAGGATCGATTCCGTGTCGTCGACGGTGGATTCGTCGGGCTCTTGGGAATCATCGTCCTCAGTGATGCTGAAAAAGCTTGTGGGCGGCAACTGCTTTGAGTCACCGACGACAATGACTTCCTTACCGCGGGCGATGGCGCCGATGGAATCCCAGACGGGGATCTGCGAGGCCTCATCGAAGATGACAAGATCAAAGGGCGGGAGCTTGGCATCGAGGTACTGCGCGACCGAGAGCGGGCTCATGAGGAAGCAGGGCTTGAGCCGCGCGAGGAGGTTCGGGATCGAGCCGATGAGCCTGCGCGTCGGCATGTGGCGAGCTTTGCGGGCAAGCTCGCGCTTGAGGATGCCAAGCTCCGACTGCGCGGAGACTTCCTGCGTGACGTCGGGATGGTCCTTGGAAAGCCGCCCGCGCACTTCACGGTGGCCGCGAGCAAGGATCTGCTTATCGAGCGTGTTGAAACGATCGATGTGGCCGTGGTGGGTCCGTGCGTTGAACTCGCGGATGGGAGGCTGTGCATCGGCGATGGTGTTGTACCACTGCGTTCCGTAGCCGCGTTCGAAAGTGGGTGAGAGGGTGGAAAGTTCGAGCTTGTTGTTCTCGTATGCAGTGATGATCGGGAGGAGATTGATCGCTGCTGCACGGTCGCGAACGTCGCGCCAGGTGCACCACGCGTTGAGATCGGGCAGGCCGCGCGTCCAGCGTTCGAGGAGAGTTGCGAGACCTTCGAGCCAGGGAGATTGTGATGCAGAGAAGTCGAGCGTTGCTGCTTTTAGCGTGGCATCGAGCGTGGTGATGGAGGTGGTCCACGCGGCGGTTGCTGCGATCAGGGTGCGTGCCGCGGTGAGGAGATCGGTCGCGGGATTTGCGTTCTCGAGCGTTGTGATGATTGCGGCGAGAAGCTCTGTGCCGTGCGGCGAGGTATTGAGCGATGCGGATGTGCGTTCGAAGGATTCAGA
>JAESFU010000188.1_pt1 | contig 77093 bp, 61 predicted proteins | sample 9269461 | NCBI WGS metagenome assembly JAESFU01 (sample SAMN14502556, study PRJNA617107) | algae metagenome | isolation source: Stenomitos rutilans HA7619-LM2 and co-occurring heterotrophs from cave walls | place: USA: Waikapalae cave, Hawaii | collected 2009-07-28
TCGAATCGTCAAAGACTATGAATACACAGTATCATCTTCGGTCAGTTGGCTGTATTTGGCTAACATTCAACTAATGCTTCAGCGAATCTAACTCTATTGCAAAATATAATTCCCCAACACGTTCTAATAACTACATCGGCAATCATATCTTGCATGATTTTATTATATCCTGTAGCTATTTGGTCTTTAACTCCCTCTAACCAACTTGAGATAAAATCTTTGTAGTTTGACCAATGAGAATGTATAAGGTCTACACTCTGTGATTTACTTGCAGAAATTGTTCCATGTAGAGAGTGAATGGAACAAACCTTACCTTTTATAGAGGAATACCTTTCTAACACTTCCTCTTCTATACTTCTTAAATCAGATGAAGTTTGTTCCTCTAACTCCTCAAATGAAGCCGTTAAATTCTCAATGGTTAGTGTTTCTGCACTGTTCATCCTTTGTAAAAGAATTAATATCTCACTCGATGACTTATAGTTAAATAACAATTCGTAAGAAAAAATTCATATTCTCATAAATTTAACTAAAAGTCTTCACATTTAGGTTTTATTCTTCACCTGAATAATCTCTGCCGCAATACTAACCGCAATTTCTTCCGGGGTCTGGCTGTTGATGGGCAGGCCAATGGGCGCGTGAATTTGCTTTAGTTTTTCGTCGCTAATGCCTTCCGCCCGATAGTCAGCAAACATTTTTTTCATCTTGGCTTCACTTCCTAACACACCGAAAAATCGGAATTCTTTTTCCAATAAAGCTCTGATAGCCAGATCGTCTGTGCGATAACCGAACGTCATGACGATTACATAATGCTGCTGGCCCGATGGAATCAATTTAGTTAGTTCGCTATAGTCGCTGAGTACGATTTTTTCGTGGGCAGCGTCGTTTTGCTGCATGGTGTGCAGGTCCGGGCGGGCGTCATACACGCGAATGTAAAAATCCATTTGGCGCATTAGGTTAGACAAGGCCAGCGCACAATGACCGCCCCCAATAATGAAAAGCTGGTGCTTATACCCAAGTTTCTCGTGATAGAACCAGTTCTCCTCCGATTGCTTTACAAACTGAAAATCGGTTTCAGGAATCAGGTCAGCAAAAAATCGAATGCCGTTGGGCGATAATTCCAGCAGGCCATTTTTATGCTGTTCCAGGCTGTTGGTAATCGTCTGAATGGTAGCGAGATCGCTCGCCTGAATACGATACAGCAAAATGGTCTGGTCGCCGGAGCAAATCATGCCGCTTTGGTTGCGGGCAGCCTTTTTGTCATGGTATTGCGTTCGGATAGAAACCTCAACGTCGTCGGTATGCTGAAGCTTTTCTTTCGCCATCTCCACGAATTTGTGTTCCATGATTCCCCCACCAATGGAACCCGCCATTTCGCCAGCCCTATTCACCGCCATCAGAAACCCCTGCCTGCCGGGGCTGCTGCCGTGACTTTCGAGCACATATAGCAACATGACCGGCAGTTGCTGTTGCAGGCTATTATGAATTAACTGCCAGGTTAGTAGCGACTTGATCATTGGCAAAGGGCATAGAACGAAGAGCCGACGAGCCATTATACAACCCCAGCAGGACTTTTTCGGGAGTCATAGGCGCATCGAAGGGAATCGTGGCAGCGGGATTGAAGGCCAGAACAGCATTTCGCAGGGCAAAATACGCCCCGATGCCGTACATCAACGGCGGTTCACCAACCGCTTTCGACCGGAAAATTGCCAGGTTATCCAGTTCAGTATGCAGGGCTTCGATGGCAATTTCTTTCGGAACTGAGTAAATATCGGGCACTTTATAGGTCGATAGGGCATTGGAACGCAGTCGCCCAGCAGTATCGAATACAATTTCCTCCATCGTCATCCAGCCGAGGCCCTGCACGATGCCGCCTTCAATCTGCCCCCGGTCAATGGCTGGGTTCATGCTGACGCCAAAATCATGCACCACTTTCACCGACTCCATCCCATACGTTCCCCGCAGGCAATCGACCGTCACCTCCACAATGGCCGTACCATACACATGGTAGGCAAACGGATGGCCTTTGGCGGTTTGTGGGTCGAAATGAATACCCGGCGTAGCATAGTGCGCGTGTTCGGACAGGCTGACCCGTTTGGAAAAAGCCGCCATCACGAGCCGCTCCCAGGTCCAGTCGGTGGGCTGATTATTCACCAAAATCTGCTCATCGGTCAGGCTAATCGTATCGACTGCCGTGTTTAGTTCATCAGCAGCTACGGCTTTCAATCGGCTGATTAGTTCGATACAGGCGAGTTGAACAGCTTTCCCATTGAGGTCGGCGGTGGCGCTGGCGGCAGACGGTGAGGTGCTGGCAATGCGGTAGGTGCTTGTCGTTAGCAGTTTCACCCGCTCCGGGCGGATGGCAAGCTCTTGAGCCGCCACCTGAAGCAGTTTGGTATTTACGCCCTGCCCCATCTCGACAGCCCCCGTGCTTACACCCACGCTCCCGTCCGTATAGATATGCACTAATGCCCGCGCCTGGTTCATGCGGGTGTTCGTGAACGAAATACCAAAGCAAACAGGCATCAAAGCCAAACCCTTCTTAATCAACGGGTTCACACTGTTAAATAACGCAATACGCTGGCAGATAGCCGTCAGTTTGTAGAGGTCTTCAGCCTTGCTCCAGCAGGCGGGGGCTTCGCTTTCGGCCTTCTGTCCATACGGAAATTCATCGCCCGTTTTAAGCAGGTTTTTCTGCTGAATAATACGCGCGTCAATGCCCAGACCCTCGGCGGCTTTGGCAATGGCAGCTTCAATCACGAACATGCCCTGCGGCCCACCAAATCCCCGAAAGGCCGTATTTGGCGGCAGGTGGGTTCGGCAACTGTAAGCTGTTGCCGTTACGTTTGGCACAAAATAGCTGTTGGTGCAATGAAACAGTGTTCGTTCCAGCACAGCCGGAGAGAGGTCGGCAGCGGCTCCGGCGTTCTGATAAAATGTGACTTCGTAAGTTAGGATGTTCAGGTCTTTGTCTAAACCAATTTTGAAGTCGGAAGAATACGGATGTCGTTTACCCGTCATTGCCATATCTTCCATGCGGTGCAGGGCGTATTTAACCGGCTTCTTCAGGACATAAGCCGCCAGCGCGACCAGAGCCGCCCAGGTATTCGCCTGATCTTCTTTCCCGCCAAATCCCCCGCCCAGCCGGGTTACATCTACCTCAATCTGGTGCATGGGCAACCCCAACGCCCGACTCACGGCCCGCTGCACGGCTGTTGGCCCCTGCGTGGACGAGTAGAGTTTAATGCCGTTGTTCTCCTGCGGAACGGCATACGCGCCCTGCGTTTCAATGTATAAATGCTCCTGTCCGTTGGTGTCGGCCCGGCCTTCAAACACATACGCGCACTGCGCCCAAGCAGCCTCTGTATCGCCCAGCCGGAAGCGTTTGGGCGGGATAATCAATTCGCCCTGAACCTGGGCTTCGCGCGGATCGGTGATGATGGGTAGTGGGTCAATGTTCACCGTAATTTTTTTAACCGCAGCACGGGCCTGATCGTCAGTTTCGGCCACAACAAACGCAACGGGCATCCCGCAAAAGTGGACGTGGTGTTCGGCAAACAGCGGTTCGTCGGGGATGATGCCGCCAATCTGATTTTCGCCCGTTACGTCGTTATAGGTTAGAATCCTGACCACACCGGGCATGGCTTCAGCCGCCGACACGTCCAGCCGTTTGATAACGCCATGCGCTACCGGCGAACCGAACGCAACCCCAAACAGGGTGCCTCGAATCAGCGGAATGTCGTCCAGATAAATTGACTCACCCCGCACATGTGTTCTGGAATCTATATTTTTCATGGGTTATGAGTCGTTTAGAACGCAGATTTGTATGATGGTTACGATTAATCATGACTAATCATAACCATCATACAAATCTGCGTTCTATAGTCTATTAACTAACCGTTCTGGATTCAACGCCGGAAACAGCCTGATAAAATGCGCTTTGATTAACTGACTGAACAGTAGACGCTTATACGCTTCTGTGCCGCGAACGTCGCTGATGGGGACAATTTCGGTTTGGGCGATGCTTGTTGCTTCCTTAATCAATTCCTCAGTGATTGATTTCCCTATTAAAAACGCTTCTGTCTCCGCCAATCGCTTCGGAATCGGCGCAACGCCCCCGGCAGAAATGTTTATCTCTGTAATGACATCCCCATCGACACAAATCCGCATAGCCGAATTGACGCTGGCAATATCAAGGCGCGTTCGTTTACACACTTTCTCGAAACTAAAGCGGGTGGTTACGTCGGGCAACTCAAAGCGAATGTGGCGAAGGTGTTCTTCGGATCGCTTGTCGAGTGTTTTATAGCCTTTGTATAGGCTGCGGAGCGGTAATTCTCTGGATGAAATTCCATCGCTCAGGGTCAGCGTCGCATCCAAGGCCAGAAAGAAAATCGTGAAATCGCCGATGGGCGAGGCATTGATAAAATTACCGCCAATGGTCGCCATGTTGCGGATGGGCGTAGACGACACCAGCTTCGTGTAGTCTTTAAAGGCAGGGAAATAGGCCTGTATTACGCTGGATTCCATCAGGTCCGTTACCGTTGTCGAAGGGCCAATTACACAGTAATTTCCCTCCTGCCAAACGCCCTTTAAATCAGCCGTATCGAACAGGAATTGGATGGAAGCATCTTTGATTTCGTCATGTTTTTGTACATATATATCCGTACCGCCCCCTACCCGCTGTGCTGTTGGGTCCGTGTTCGTTAGTTCACTATTCAGGCTTGTTACCAGCGTTCGCAATCGATCCTCTATTTCCGAAAAATAAGCAGGCACAAACCTCTGATTATCAGAAAATTGGGCAGAACTTTGGTCATCACGCTGCGCCAGTTGACGGGCTACCCGGCCAGCCGCCCGCTCAATGGATTTGTAGCCTGTACACCGGCAAATATTTCCGTCGATGGCAGCAATGGCATTTTCAGGGGTAGGCGTTTTGTTACTCAAACAAAAACCGGCCAGCGACACCACAAAACCGGGTGTACAGAAACCGCACTGCGTCGCTGATTCGTCGACCATCGCTTGCTGAATTGGATTCAGGTCGTCCATATTTAGCCCCTCCACTGTGACGATGTGCTTGCCCTGCGCGTTTCCCAGCGGCATTAGGCAGGAGGTGGCCGTTCGGTAGCGTAGCGCTCCCGTCGAAACATCGCCCACCAGCACCGTGCAGGCTCCGCAATCGCCTTCGCGACAGCCAATTTTGGTGCCAGTCAGGTATTGGTGATACCGTACAAAATCGAGCACCGGCGTGCCGGGGGGCAGTGCCGTAGTGATTTGTTTGTTATTGAGGATGAAGGTGGTCAACGCTATCGTTTGCAAATGGTACAAACAGGCTCTGGCTGTTTGCTAACTAATGAACAGGCTATATATTCCGGGCGACTTTTTGCGACGCTCCGTCGCCGGACAGCCGGAGGCTATCCGAGCCTTTCTTAATGGTCATTCAACGGCAGGCCGCGCCGTTGGAATTCTTTCCAGTTCAGGTATTCGTCGCCTTTGCGTTGCTCCACCATCGTGATGCAACTATCGACCGGGCAGACTAATTTACATAAATTACAGCCAACACACTCCTCTTCTTTTATTGAATAGGTGTTATAGGGCTTGCCATACGTTAGGTTTATGGACTGATGAGACGTGTCTTCGCAGGCGATGTAGCACAGGCCGCAGTGAATACACTTGTTCTGGTCGATGTTGGCGACGATGTGGTAATTGATGTCCAAATCTTCCCAGTGCGTGATGGTCGGTACGGATTTGCCGATGAAGTCAGTAATCGTTTTGAAGCCTTTTTCGTCCATCCAGTTGTTCAGGCCATCGCAGAGGTCGTCAATAATGCAGAATCCGTGTTTCATCACCGCCGTACAAACCTGCACATTCGACGCACCGAGCAGCATAAACTCGGCGGCATCCTTCCAGGTACTCACTCCGCCAATACCCGAAATGGGGACGCGGGCTGTTACTGGGTCCTGCGCGATGGTCGTCAGCATTTTCAGGGCAATGGGCTTTACGGCTGGCCCGCAGTAGCCGCCATAAACCGACTTTCCAGCCACATACGGATTCGGCACGAACGTGTCTAAATCCACGCCTGTAACCGACTGAATGGTGTTGATTAGCGACAGCGCATTCGTGCCTCCTTCCACCGAGGCCCGGCCTGTGGGCACGACCGAATGCACGTTGGGAGTCAGTTTGGTAATGACCGGAATCGTGGCCCGTTCCATTACCCATTCGACCACCATTCTGGCGATTTCAGGGTCTTGTCCAACTGCCGCGCCCATGCCGCGCTCGGTCATGCCGTGCGGACAACCGAAGTTAAGCTCCAGCCCGTGTGCGCCCGTGTCTTCCACCTGCGCGATGAGTTCGTGCCACTTTTCGCGGCTATTGTCGGCCATGAGTGAGACGACCATTGCCCGGTCGGGAAACAGGCGGACGCATTCGGCAATTTCGCGTAGGTTAATGTCGAGGGGACGGTCGGAAATGAGTTCGATGTTATTGAAGCCCATGACTTTAGCTCCGCCATAATCCACTGCCGAATAGCGTGACGATACGTTCTTGACCTGGCTGCCCAGCGTTTTCCAGACAACCCCACCCCAGCCCGCTTCAAAGGCCCGGAGTACATTATATTGTTTATCCGTCGGAGGAGCACTCGCCAACCAGTATGGATTCGGCGATTTGATACCGAGGAAGTTTGCTGATAAATCCGCCACGTTGATTAATGATGAATTATGAATGATAAATGATGAACCTCATACACAGTGGGATACCTAACTTCTTATTGATTGTTTTTGGCAGTTAGTATAATACTACGGATTAGCTTGAGTAACTCGTTGGCATCCTGATATACGCTCTCAAACTCGCTACTTGTTAAATAGTCTGTTTCTTTCATCAACGCCAGCCAATACATGGTCTCGTCGGCTTCCTTTTGAGCCATACCCATTTTGTGGATAAAATCGGCTTTACTTTCGGCATTATTACCTTCGCGCACATTCGCTCCGATTGATGTACCAGAGCGAAGCATTTGCTTGCTTAGAACGAATTCTTTTCGGATGTCTTTAAGATATTGATACAACCGAATACAACGAACTGCAAATCGAAAACTCTTATCAAGAACAACATTATCCTTTTTCATCGTATGCATGGTCAGAGTAGATAGGCTTTACTCAAATCATTTATCATTTATCATTCATCATTCTTTTTAAGATTGCCCTTGCCCCGTCCTTCCCCGCCTGAACGGCATCAACCACTTCTTTGCCGCCGTTCACGCAGTCACCACCGGCAAACACGCCCGGAAGGTTAGTTTCGCAGGTATCGTTAATTGCTACTTTGCCGTTCCAGTGATTGAGTTGGTTGCTGCTAACTAATTCTTCATATGGAATCTGACCGGCGGCTTTAATGACCATATCCACGTCCAACGCAATCGTTTCGCCCGTTTCAACCGCCGACCGCCGACCGCTTGTATCCGGCACGCCTAATTCCATGACGCTGCAAATCAGTTGGGTAACCCGTCCGTTTTCGCCCCGAACTTCTTTGGGAGCCGCCAGCCAGATGATATTACACCCATCCAACTTTGCCAGATTCAGTTCTACTTCGGTGCTCGGCATTTCGGCCTGTGTGCGCCGATAGACGATAGTTACCTCTTTAGCTCCCAGTCGTTTAGCCTGCGTGGCCGCGTCAATGGCGGTCATGCCCAGACCAATAACGGCCACTTTATCGCCAACCGGAACGGACGGGTAGCCTTTCTCCCTAATGTCGTAAATGAACCGGATGGCATCTTCAACGCCTTCGAGGTCTTCGCCGGGAATGTTCAGGTGCCGGGCTACCCCCACGCCAATGCCGATATAGACAGCGTCATAATTAGTCTGGAGGTCGGTTAACGAAAGGTTTCGTCCTAACTCCTGCTCGTATGTAATGTTGATGCCGCCTAAGGAGGTAATGAAATCCACCTCATCCTGGCAGAATTGGGGGGTCACTTTATAAGCCGCAATGCCGTAGGTCATCAAACCACCGCCTTTGGCTTCTTTCTCGAAAATAGTCACGTCAACCCCCTCCCGACTCAGTACATGAGCGCAACTTAGCCCCGCTGGTCCAGCCCCAACAATGGCTACTTTTTTACCAACAGACGGCTTGCGCTGAAACAACGGCCACTTTTGTTCAATGGCTTTTTCGGTCGAATAGCGCTGGAGTTTGGCAATCGGAATGGGCGGTTCTTCGAGCAGATTGAACACACACGACCCTTCGCACAATTTCTCGACCGGGCACACCTTCGAGCAACCGCCCCCCATAATATTGGCATCCAGAATCGTATAAGCCGACCCGCGTACATTGTCGGTGGTAATCTGCTTGATGAACTTCGGGATGTTGATGCTGGTGGGGCAGCTTTTTATGCACGGCGCATCATAGCAGAACAAACAGCGATTCGCTTCCACCAAAGCCGCTTCGCGCGAGTCGAACGGCGGGTGAATGTCGCTGAAATTCTGCTCGTATTGTTCCGTTGTTAATCGGTTGTTGATGATAGCCACGTTTATGAATGATGAATGATGAATGATGAATTATAAATGATGACCAGAACACCGGAGCGTTATTTTTCGCTTCAGCTAATTCATCATTCATAATTTATAATTCATCATTAATTTACAGTTCCACCAACTTATCATACGTCTCCGGTCGCCGGTCGCGGAAGAACTGCCAGACGCTGCGAACTTCGTCGATCATGTCCAGGTCAAATTCGGCAATCAAAAGTTCGTCTTTGTCTTCCGACGCAGAAGCAAAAATCTGACCGCGTGGGTCAACGAAATAGGACGAACCGTAGAAACGGCCCAGATTCCAGGGCTTTTCTTCGCCAACGCGGTTAATGCACCCCATGAAATAGCCATTGGCAGCCGCATGAGCGGGTTGCTCTAATTTCCAGAGGTATTGCGACAACCCCGCCACCGTTGCCGACGGATTATAGACAATTTCGGCTCCGTTCAGGCCTAAGCAACGCGCCCCATCCGGGAAATGCCGGTCGTAGCAGATGTATACGCCCACGTTCGCATAGCGGGTCTGGAAAACAGGGTAGCCGAGGTTGCCGGGTTTGAAGAAGAATTTCTCCCAAAAACCGGATGTATGCGGAATATGATTTTTCCGGTATTTGCCCAGATAGGTTCCATCGGCATCAATTACGGCCGCCGTATTGTACAGCACCCCGGCCTGTTCTTTTTCATAGACCGGCACAATTATAACCATATTGTATTTTTTGGCGTATTCGGCCATGCGGTCGGTGGTGGGACCAGGAACGGTTTCCGCCGATGCATACCAGGCACGGTCCTGCCCGGGGCAGAAATAAGGCGTATTGAAAATCTCCTGCAAACACAGAATCTGCACCCCTTTCTGACCCGCTTCGTCAATAAACGGCAGGTGTTTTTGCACCATCGCTTCTTTTATTTCGTCAATCGTGCCTTCGCCCTCGGTCTTCGGCAGACTCATTTGTATCAATCCAGATTTGATGATTCGTGGCATACACACTTTTGGTCGATGGTGTTTTTGTCATTCCGACGATAGGAGGAATCTCAAGCTTGACTACTAAAGCGGTTTGAGATTCCTCCTATCGTCGGAATGACAAAAACACCGAATTACAAACTATTTTTAAATCTTCCCGCTTACTTTATTCCGTTTGATAAACTGCCCATACCCCCTATCTACCAAACACTTACTACCGTCAATAGCCACCTGACCGCGCAGCAAAACGATTTTCACTTTTCCGGTTAGTTCCCAACCCTCATAAGCTGAATAATCAACATTCATGTGGTGGGTTTTGGCCGAAATCGTGTGGCTTTCGTTCGGGTCGAAGATAACGATGTCGGCATCGCTGCCAATGGCGATAGTGCCTTTTTGGGGAAACATTCCGAAGATTTTCGCCGGGTTCGTACAGGCTACTTCTACGTATTTGTTTAACGAAATTTTGCCTTTGTGAACGCCTTCGCTATAAAGCAGTTCCATTCGGTTTTCAATGGCGGGGTGCCCGTTCGGAATCTTCGAGAAATCGTCTTTCCCCATCAGTTTCTGCTCCCACATAAATGGGCAATGGTCGGTGGCGACAACCTGTACTAATCCCTGATTGATACCCGCCCAAAGCGTTTGCTGGTCTTTTTTCTCGCGCAACGGCGGACTCATCACCCACTTTGCACCTTCTGCTTCGTTTTCGTAGAGCGATGCATCGAGTGTCAGGTATTGGATGCAGGTTTCCACAAATACCTTTTGGTTGCGCCGGGTGGCGTTCCGAACGGCATTAAGCGCCCCCTCGCAGGTGAGGTGAACAATGTAGCCAGGGCAAGCTGTGTAGTCGGCCATATCGGTGAAACGGCAACTGGCTTCGGCTTCAGTTACTTCGGGTTGTGAGAGGTAATGATAAAGCGGAGCCAGTTTACCCTCGGCCCGGTGTTTGGCAATCAGGTAATCGATTACATCGCCATTTGTGGCATGAACCGTAACCATGCCGCCCTGTTTTTTCACTTCCTGCATCAGGCCCACCATCTGCCGGTCGTCAATCATCAGCGCGCCCTTATAGGCCATGAACGTTTTGAACGACGTAATTCCTTCGTTCTCAACCATCTCCTGAATCTCCGCCTTCGTATGTTCGTTGAAGTCGGTCACAGCCATGTGAAAGCTATAGTCGCCAACAGCGGTTCCGTTAGCGCGGGAGTTCCATTCAGCCAAGGCTTCCTTAAGTGAATGTCCCTGTTTTTGCAGCACAAAATCAATGACCGTTGTGGTGCCACCAAACAAAGCCGCGCGGGTTCCGGTCTCGTGCGTATCGCTCGAAAACGTACCCATAAACGGCATATCCAAATGCACGTGCGGGTCGATGCCGCCAGGAAACACTAATTTACCCGATGCGTCGATAGTGGTATCGGCCTGAACAGACAGGTTTTTCCCGATAGCCGAGATGGTTTCGCCTTCGATAAAAATATCCCCCACGTAATCGTCGGTGGCGGTGATAATTCGTCCGTTTTTAAGTAGAATAGACATAACAACGTTTTAAACCGCAAAGAGCGCAACGGAAAACGCGGAGGACGCAAGGATTTAGTAGCCCTATATCAACTATTTCCTGAGAAAACCTTTTCGGTCTTTGCGTTTTCCTCTGCGCTCTTTGCGGTTATTTCCCTTCTCATCAAACTCAAATACACACCCCCACTCACGAAAAACCCAACAAACCAGGCGTAATTATACAATTGCGAAATCCAGCCGGGCACACTATCTGTCGGAATCAATTTTATCGTTACCAAGAAGCCGGGAATGTTCGGCAGGATACCCGCCAGCAAGGCAATGATGGCAGCGTTGTTGAATCCATTTTTAAACCGATACATACCTGTTTCGCTGTATAAATCATTAACCGCTAATTGTTTTTTCCGCAGGAAAAAATAGTCGGCTATCATGATGCCGCCCACTGGCCCGAGTAGACTGGAATAGCCAACTAACCAGGTAAAAATGAAGCCCGTCGGGTCGGCGATGAGTTTCCAGGGAAAAATCAGGATGCCGATAATGCCTGTGATATAACCCCCTTTCCGAAAATCAATTTTCGATGGGGCCAGATTCGCGAAATCGTTGGCGGGGCTGACGATATTGGCCGCAATGTTGGTGGCTAAGGTTGAAATGGCGACGGCGATCATGGCCACGCTAACCAGTAGTTTACTGTCGAATTTTCCGGCCAATACGAGCGGGTCCCAGATGGTGGTGCCGTAGATGATGGTAGTCGCTGATGTAACGACCACGCCAATAAACGAAAACAACGTCATAGCGGGCGGCAGGCCAATAATCTGACCGTTTACCTGCGCTTTCTGGCTGACGGCGTAGCGGGTAAAATCGGGAATATTCAGGGATAATGTCGCCCAGAAACCCACCATACCGGTCAGAGCTGGGAAAAAGAAAGCGAAAAATTGGGCCGTGTTTGTAAATTTCGCCGGTTGCTGTAAAATCGGGCCTAAGCCATTGCCCGCCGAGATGGCCCAGAACAGCAACGCCAGAGCCGCAACAGGCAAGAAGAATGCTTTAAAAACCAGCAGCTTCCGAATGCTATCGACACCCAGATAGACAACGTACATATTCAGCAGCCAGAACAGAAAAAAGCAGATAGCCGGGCCGGTTTGCAGGCCAAACGAAGCCGGGAAAACGGGCGATAACGTTTCCAGCGCCGGAATCCATAACCGAAGCATCTGGTAGATGGCGAACCCGCCAATCCAGGTCTGAATACCAAACCAGCCACAGGCTACAATGGCCCGCAGCAAGGCCGGAATATTAGCTCCGCTCGTGCCGAAACTGGCCCGGGCCAGCACCGGAAACGGAATACCGTATTTGGCTCCGGCATGGCCGTTCAGCACCATCGGAATCAGGACGATGGTATTACCTAAGAAGATGGTCAGAATAGCCTGCCACCAGTTCATACCGCCTTCAATCAGCGAACTCGCCAGCATATACGTGGGAATGCACAGGCTCATGCTAATCCACAGGGCCGCATAATTCCAGGTCGTCCAGGTTCGGGCCGACGCGGGAACGGGGGCTAAATCCTCGCTGTAGAGAGCGGAGGATTCGTTACGTATTGGTTCAGTGGTTGCCTGCATTCGGATTAAGGTTTGTGGTTTGTAGTTAGCTGGCTCGTTAGCATCTCCTGCGCCAGCTAACTACAAACTACGAATTTTTTAACTAACATGCTCGTCAGCAATCGTCAATGCTTCGCCGATAATGGCTAATCCTTCGTCAATCTGTTCTTTGGTCACGCATAGGGGTGGCGCTACGAACACATAGCTCCAGCGCACAAAGGTGTACATGCCTAACTCCTTGATTTTAGCGGCTACTTTACCCATCACCGCCATCTCATCGGGTTTGGCGTTAAACGGGGCCATGGGTTCTTTGGTCGTCCGGTTTTTGACGATCTCGAAACAACCCAGCAGGCCCGTCGTTCGGAAATCGCCGATGCAGGGGTGATTCTGTTTCATCCGTTCCGCCTGTTCCGACATGTACTCGCCCATTTCGACGGCATTCTGAATCAGGTTGTCGTCTTCGTAGATTTTAATCGTTTCCAGGGCAGCCGCGCAACTCACCGGGTGGGCGTTGTAGGTCATACCCGTTGCCAGCACCGTATCGTTAAAACGAGCGGCAATTTTGTCGGTCACCATCAGGCAGCCAAAGGGCAGATAGCCGCTGGTAATGCCCTTCGCCATCGCGACCATATCCGGCACAATGCCATGATTTTCAAAGCCAAACCACTTACCCGTCCGTCCGAAACCGCTCATAACCTCATCTATAATGAGCAGAATACCGTGCTTATCGCAAATGTCCCGAACGGCCTTTAAATAACCCACCGGATATTGCAGACATCCCGACGTGCCCGACTCGCCTTCCAGCAACATGGCGGCAATGTTGCCCGGTCCTTCGTAGGCAATGATGCGCTCTAATTGCGCCACCGAATCGGTCAGCATACTGGCTTCGTCGTGGTTCCAGCGATAGCGGTACGGAATGTCGATATGCACAAAATTGGTGGCCTGCTGCGAATCATCGGGGAGTTTGCGCGGGTCGCCACCCACCGACAAGGCACCATAGGTCGCGCCATGATAGGACTGATACCGGCTGAGAATCTTGTGCCGACCGGTGTAGGCACGCGCCATTTTCAGGGCCGCTTCAATCGACGTGGCCCCACAAAGTGTAAAATAGGCTTTATTCAAGTCGCCGGGGCAGATTTCGGCTAATTTCTTGCCCAGTTCGCCCCGAACCTTCGTCACGCAGTAAGGCGTTACGTAGCTCACCTCCTGCATTTGCCGAACAACCGCTTCCGTAATCCGCTGATTTCCATGACCGATGTTCACGTTCATCAGGCCCGACGAAAAGTCGATATAGCGTTTGCCATCATAATCGTAGAGATAAACACCCTGTGCATACTTCACGGCAATGGGCGAGATACCTTTCTGTTTGCTCCAGACAAATACGGTCGAATCAAAATTATCCTGCAGAACTTCCTGCGTTTCGGAAAGGGTTGTTGTGTCAAGCATAGTTTTAAGGTTTAAAAGCCTCTAACCCAAATGGGCTAACTCATCCAGTTAATGCCCGCTTCAGGATTCCATTTGGTGGTACTTTTCTTGAGTTTTGTCCAGAATTCGATGGAGCTTTTGCCGGTAATATCTCCTACGCCAAAGCGGCTTTCGTTCCAGCCGCCAAACGAGAACGGTTCGCGCGGAACGGGCACACCCACGTTTACGCCTACCATGCCCGCACTGGCCCGATCCATCACGTAGCGGGCCATGCCGCCGTTCTGCGTAAACACCGAAGCCGCGTTTCCATACGGATTTGCGTTTTCAATCGCCAGCGCTTCATCGACCGTGTTCGTCCGCATGATGCTGATAACCGGCCCAAAAATTTCTTCTTTAGCAATCGCCATATTTGGCTTCACATAATCAATGACCGTTGGCCCGACATAAGTACCGTTTTCTTTACCTTCTACCGTTGGGTTTCGCCCATCAACCAACACTTTCGCACCCTGACGTTCGGCGTCGGTGATGTAGCGTTCGATGCGTTCTTTGGAATCCCGATTGATGACCGCGCCAAGGTTTTTGCCGGGCACTACTTTCTGGGCTTCCTCACACAGTTTCGCGATAATGTGGTCAACCGGCCCAACGGCGACCATTGCCGAAGCGGCCATGCACCGCTGCCCCGCACATCCCGCCATCGACGCCGTGATGTTTTGGGCGGTCATGCCGGGAATCGCGTCAGGCAACACAATCAGATGGTTTTTAGCCCCGCCCAATGCCAGACAGCGTTTAAAGTGGCTGGTGGCCCGTTGATAGACTAATTTGGCGATTTTAGTCGAACCAACAAACGAAACCGCTTCGATGCCCGGATGGTCGCAAATGGCGTTGACTACTTCACTATCGCCGTGAACCACATTAAGTACGCCCGCTGGTAAACCCGCTTCCTGCAATAATTGCGCTAACCGACCAACGCTGAGCGGCACTTTTTCGGAGGGCTTGATAATCATGCAGTTGCCTAAGGCAATGGCATTCGGGATGGTCCAGTTGGGCACCATGCTCGGAAAATTGAACGGCACAATACTGGCTACCACCCCCAGTGGCACATGCTCGGTCCGGCACTCGACGCCTTTGCTGACTTCCAGCACCTCGCCCGTCACGAGTTGGGGCAGCGAGCAGGCGAATTCGGTTAGCTCAATGCCTTTTTCAATCTCGGCAACCGCTTCGTCATACGTCTTGCCATTTTCCTCCTGAACCAGCAAGGCCAACTCGTTTAAATTCTTCTCTAATAAGGCTTTATAGCGAAAAAAGACTTGTACTCTTTCTTTAATGGGCGTTCGGCTCCAGCTCGAAAAAGCCGTTTTAGCTGCCTGAACAGCCGCATCTAAATCGGCGGCATCTGATAATGGAACCGTTGCCAGAAATGTACCATCCACCGGCGAAATAACATCCAGTGTTCGGTTCATGCTGACGGCAATAAATAGTCCGTTTACGTAATTCTTTACGGGGGCGTATTTCATTGTTTCACTACCTGTCTGCATATTTTTCAGTTATGACACACGCAAACTAAAAATAATTTAGTTTTCAGTCAAATTTTAACAATATTTTTGTATGGCAAACTTATGAGTATGGAAAAGAATCATTCAGCGCTGGATGAGCTGGACTTTGGGATTCTGTCCTGTCTACAAAAAGATGGGCGCATGTCATTCACAGAAATCGCCGGGCACTTGAATATATCGGTCGGGACGGCCCGCACCCGACTAAACCGGCTGATTGATGAAGGGGTGATTCATATTGTAGGGCGGATTGACCCGGAGAAAATAGGCTTTCAGGCGTATGCACACATAGCCATTTATATTCGCCCGGCTACGCTGAAAGAATCGGTGGCGCAAGCCATTGCCAGTCGACCGGAAGTGAGTTTTTTAGCCAGCACTTCAGGCGAGTACGATTTGGAGGTGGATGTGATGTGCCCGGATAATAATCACTTATTGCAGTTTGTGAATGATATTTCGGCCATTGAGGGCGTATACCAAACGAAAACCACGCTTTATTTTACTGTGTATAAATATGCCCAGCCGGATTTGGGGTTGTTGAAAATGGAACGCAGATTCTTATGATGCTCATGATTTTCGCGGATAAAATCTTTTAGAATCATCAGCATCATAACAATTGCAGCTTTCACAGACCGACACCCTCGATAAAATCGCCCGAAAAACCGGCTTTAGTAGCTCATTTTTAGGGGTTTTGCAATGAGAACACGAACGTTGACGGCCAACAAATTGTTATTCCTTTACAACTAATCCGGTTCGCTGGTCCGGCAATCCTCCCCGTTTGTTTCACCGTACATAACTTGTGCGTTTGTACAAGTCGGTGCTTTTGCGTCTATATTTGGCCCACAAGGTGTCATCTGAACGAATAAGCACATCGGAAACAAAGGTGTCGATTCTACGCTGGTTGCGTTACTACGAACAAGGCCAGCCCGGACCAAAAACAACATCAACCTGACTATTAATTATGTCGAGAAACTTAGTCATTGTGGAGTCGCCGGCGAAGGCGAAAACCATTGAAGGCTATCTGGGTAAAGATTTTACGGTAAAGTCCAGCTTCGGGCACGTGCGCGATTTGCCCAAAGATGGATTAGCCGTCGATGTGACCAACGGTTTCCGGCCGTCCTACGAAATATCGCCCGATAAGAAGAAGTTAGTCAGTGAATTAAAGTCGCTGGCGAAGTCGGCGGAGGAAGTTTGGCTGGCCACGGATGATGACCGTGAAGGCGAAGCTATTTCGTGGCATTTGAAAGAAGCCCTTGGTCTGCGCGACAACACCAAGCGCATCGTATTCCGCGAAATCACCAAGAATGCCATTCAAAATGCCATCAAATCACCCCGCACCATTGATGTTGACTTAGTGAATGCCCAGCAGGCCCGGCGCGTACTCGACCGGCTGGTTGGCTATGAACTCTCGCCGGTGCTGTGGCGCAAGATTAAAGGCGGCAGCACGGGCTTGTCGGCGGGTAGGGTGCAATCGGTGGCCTTGCGGTTAGTGGTGGAGCGCGAACGCGAAATCGACAAGCACTCGGCGAAGTCATCGTTCAAAGTTACAGCGCAGTTTATTGTCGATGGCAATAAGGTGCTGAACGCTGAACTACCCAAGAATTTCCCGACCTCCGGCGAAGCTCGCAAGTTTCTGGAAGCCTGCATTGGTGCCACGTTTACCATCAAAAATTTAGAGGTTAAACCGGCCAAAAAATCACCCGCTCCCCCGTTCACGACTTCCACACTGCAACAGGAAGCTTCGCGTAAGCTTAGTTTCTCAGTAGACCGTACCATGCGGCTGGCGCAGAATCTCTACGAAGCCGGTAAGATTTCGTATATGCGGACCGACTCGACCAACCTCTCGCAGGAAGCCATCGACAAAGCGGTTACCGAAATCAGTACGGAGTTTGGCGAGCGGTATGTGCAGACGCGCCAGTTCAAGACCAAAAACGAATCGGCTCAGGAAGCGCACGAAGCCATCCGGCCTACGAACTTCAACGACCGCCATGCCGGCGCCGACCGCGACCAGAAGCGCCTGTATGAACTGATCTGGAAACGGGCCATTGCCTCGCAAATGGCCGATGCTCAACTCGAACGCACCACGGTAACGATTGGGATTCGGTTTGCCAATGGAGTCTCCGTTGAGCAAGAAGCTAATTTTGATGTTTTTGGAGAGGACTTTGACTCCTCAAAAATTAAAGAAGCGGTTAAACCTGGTGTTCTATTCACCAACAATCAATTCCCCAACGAACTCATTGCTCAGGGTGAGGTCATCAAATTTGACGGGTTCCTTCGTGTTTACCTCGAATCGAAAGATGATGACGAGGACGAAGACTCAAAAGGCATGTTGCCCCCGCTTCGTATCGGGCAGGACCTGAACCTCGGTCAAATGAAAGCCACTGAGAAGTTTACCCGTCCGCAGCCACGCTACGCCGAAGCTTCGTTGGTGAAAAAGTTAGAGGAAATGGGCATCGGTCGTCCGTCAACCTACGCGCCCACGATTTCGACCATCGTTAACCGGGGTTATGTGGTCAAGCAGGACAAACCCGGTCAGGAGCGGAAATACATTGAATATACTCTCCAGCGCAACCAGATCAGCGAAACGAGTGGCAAGGAGACTTTCGGTTCTGAGAAAGCCAAGTTGTTCCCGACCAACACGGGGATTGTGGTCAATGATTTCTTAGTCGAATATTTCCCCGACATCGTGGATTATAAATTCACGGCGACGGTGGAGAAAGATTTCGATGAGATTGCCGACGGACGCATGAACTGGCAGAAAATGCTGGAAGAATTCTACAGCGATTTCCACAAGAATATTGAAGAGATTCAGGGCTCATCGGGTGTGTCGTTCAAAACAGGCGAACGCGTGTTGGGAGCCGACCCGGCCAGCGGCAAGCCAGTTTCAGCGCGACTGGGCCGGTATGGGGCCTATGTGCAGATTGGCGAAGCCAGCGACGACGATAAACCGCGTTTTGCGAATCTTCGCGAGGGCCAGTTGATTGAAACCATTACGTTGCAGGAAGCCCTCGACTTGTTTGCCCTACCCCGCGAAGTGGGTTTCTTTGAAGACAAGCCCATGACCATTGGCATTGGTAAATTTGGACCCTACGTGCGGCATGACGACAAATATGTGTCGCTAACCAAAGAGGACGACCCTTACACCATTGACGAAAGCCGGGCCATTCAACTCATTGAGCAAAAGCGGGCTGAATCGGTCAGTGAGGCTCTGGGTGAGTTTGAAGGCAAGGTTGTGACAACGGGCAAAGGACGATTTGGCCCCTATGTAAAATTTGAGGATAAATACGTGTCGTTGCCCCGGGGCGAATCAATAGCTGGACTTACCCTTGACCGGGCCATCGAATTGATTCAGGCCAAACGGCAGCAGGAAGCGAACAAGTATATTAAAGAATTTGCCGAACGGCCTGAAATCAAGGTCGTGAATGGGCAATATGGTCCTTATTTGTCGGTTGGCAAACGTAACATCCGTATCCCAAAGGATGTGGATGCAGCTACTCTGACCCTTGAGGATTGTCTGAAATTAGCTGGCGACGAACCGGCTCCGGCGAAAACAGCGTCGAAAAAGGCAGCCCCGGCAAAAACAACCGCCAAAGCGGCAAAAAAACCGGCTCCGGCGAAAAAAACAGTGGCAAAGAAGTAGATTGCTGTTCTGACAAGGCCATGTTAAAGCGAATCCCGTTTCCCAGTAAGATGCGGGATTCGCTGTTTTCAGGAAGTTGGTGAGATTACCACCCCCAACCCCCTCCTAAAACAGGAGGGGGTTGGGGGTGGTCGTAGGGAATCAAAAACCTTCTTTAGATTAATTTAAACAGGTTCTCAACCTTTTATCTATTTTTACAGGCAGCCCTCACTTCCCGCTGATGAAAAAACTCCTCACTAACCTTACTTTTTGGGTACTGACTGCGATTACGCTCGGTGTTCTACTGGGTCATTTCCGGCCTGATCTGGCCCTGATGCCCATTCTCGACCAGCCGTTCAAAGGCCGTTTCATGGGGCAGGAGCTAACCATTGGCGTAACCATCAGTGAGTTTCTGAGCGGCATTTTTATCAGCACGGTCAAGCTGTTTATTAGCCCCATTATCTTCCTGACCATCACACTCGGCATCGTCAGCATGGGCGATTTGAAAAAGGTAGGTACCGTTGGTGCTAAAGCTCTACTTTACTTCGAGGTCGTTACGAGTGTGGCTCTGTTGATTGGCGTATTGGTTGCCAACATCATCCGTCCCGGCGATGGTGTCACGACCGCCAACCTGTCGGGCGATATATCGAAGTACACCAAAAGTGCATCGGCCTTTAGCTGGTGGCAATTTTTCTTAGACAACGTCACGATTCAGGTGCTGATCGTGGCAATTCTGCTGGGCATTGGGCTAAGTAAATATGCCGGGCGGCAGCCCCTAATCGACGGTATGCAGCGGATTTCCAAATATGTTTTTTGGGCCTTGCACAAAGTCATGCTGCTGGCGCCGGTTGGGGCGTTTGGCGGCATGGCCTACACCATTGGTAAATACGGATTAGCCACGCTGCTCCCCTTAGGCAAATTGATGCTGACGGTTTACACAACGATGGCGTTGTTTATTTTCGTGGTGCTGTGGTTTATCCTACGCACGTATCGCGTCAATCTGCTGGCTTTCCTGAAATATATCCGGGAAGAATTGCTGATTGTGCTGGGAACGTCGTCCTCCGAAGCGGGCTTACCTTCGCTCATGGAGAAATTAGAACGGATGGGTTGCGCCAAGTCGGTAGTGGGGTTAGTCGTTCCGGCGGGTTATTCGTTCAATCTCGACGGCACTACGATTTACCTCTCGATGGCGACTATTTTTCTGGCACAGGTCTTTCATGTTGAACTAACCGGAAGCCAGATTTTGAGCATTATTGGTATTCTAATGGTTACCTCGAAGGGAGCAGCGGGCGTAACCGGCAGCGGCTTTGTGGTGTTGGCCAGCACGTTAACGGCCATCAAAGTGATTCCGGTAGAAGGGCTGGCCTTACTGCTGGGTGTAGATCGGTTCATGTCGGAAGCCCGCGCGCTGACTAACTTCATTGGTAACGGCGTAGCGACGATCTGGATTGCCAACAACGAAAAAGCCTTTGACCGGACGAAGATGGAGCGAGCGTTCAGTAACGTTGCCCGTTCAGAAACCATTGGACAGGACGCGACAGTGGCCTGAACAGTATCGAACGCGGATGACGCCGATACTTCATAACGCGGATGATCGCTGATTTTTGAAATAACAGCGACCAACCGTCCGTGTGAATCCGCTGTACGAAGTATCGGCGGCATCTGCGTTCCAATTATAGGTAGAGATTAGAAATCACGCTTATTTTGCCACCTGAATTATCATTACTATTTCCCACATGAAACACCTGCTTTTTTGTTTGCTTACTTCGTTCTCTGCCATTGCCCAACCTGACAATCAATACAACCTCATTCCTTTTCCTGCCCGATTCTCTGGCCAAAATGGGCAATTCACGCTCTCAGCTAATACCCGCATACTCATAAGTCCGGCAACGGATGCATCGGTTCGAAGCGTTGCCCAAACGTTTGCGAGTCAGCTTAAAACAGATAATGGCGTGACGTTATCCGTTACGCCAACCAACCCGGCGGTAGCGAAAGGAGCGCATATTTTTTTCTCACTGAACAAAAAACTCAACCTCGGCGACGAAGGCTATAAACTGACCGTTACGCCCAGCCGGGTGCTCGCCGAAGCCGCCACACCAAAAGGTCTGTTTTATGCCGCACAAACCATGCGTCAGTTGTTGCCAGCAGGCCCTGCGCTCACCATGCCTGCCTGCGCCATTACCGACAAACCGCGATATGGTTATCGGGGTCTGATGCTCGATGTGGGTCGTCATTTCATGCCCGTGTCGTTCGTCAAAAAATTCATCGACCTGATGGCGATGCATAAACAAAACACCTTCCACTGGCACCTGACCGACGACCAGGGCTGGCGTATTGAAATCAAAAAATATCCCAAACTAACCCAAATTGGCAGCAAACGCGCCGAATCCATTGTTGGCCAGTATTACCAGAACTACCCGCAGCAGTTCGATGGGAAGCCCGTTAGTGGCTTCTATACGCAAGATGAAATTCGGGAGGTGGTGCGTTATGCTCAAAGCCGGTTTGTGACAATTGTACCCGAAATTGAAATGCCCGGTCATGCTCAGGCCGCGCTGGCGGCTTACCCGGAGTTAGGCTGTGATCCGGCTAAAGGCTATCAGGTGTTTACGAAATGGGGCGTGTCGGACGACGTGTTTTGCCCGTCGGAGAAGACGTTTGGTTTTTTGCAGGACGTACTGACGGAGGTGATGGCGCTCTTCCCCAGCAAATACATTCACATCGGGGGCGACGAATGCCCGAAAACGGCCTGGAAAAACAGCGCGTTCTGTCAGGACCTGATGAAGAAAAATAAACTCAAAGACGAACACGAACTGCAAAGCTACTTTGTCCAACGGATGGAGAAGTTTTTGAACAGCAAAGGACGCTCCATTATCGGTTGGGATGAAATTCTGGAGGGTGGCCTCGCGCCCAATGCCACCGTGATGAGTTGGCGCGGCACAGAGGGCGGGATTACGGCGGCTAAACAGAAACACAATGTGGTGATGTCGCCAACCGGCACCTGCTACATCAATTATTACCAGGGCAATCCGGCTACCGAACCGCTCGCCATTGGCGGCTATCTGCCTTTAGATCAGGTATATGCTTATGAACCCATGCCCAAAGAGTTGTCGGCTGCCGAGCAGAAATACATCCTGGGTGTGCAGGGAAATCTCTGGACAGAATACATCAAGACCCCGGAGGAAGCTGAGTACATGGTATTCCCCAGAGCAATTGCGCTGGCCGAAATTGGCTGGATGCAGACAGGGCCACACAATTTTGAGGATTTCGCGCAACGGCTAAAAAACCATCTGCCGAAACTCAAAGGCATTAATTACGCCAAACGACTGTTCGATATTTCGGCCAGTACCCAACCCAACGACCAGGGGCAGCTTCAGGTGAAATTGAGTAAACTGGATTCCGACAGCCGGATTTTTTACATCCTGAACGGCAAAGAACCAAACGAACGCAGCACGGAATATATCGGCCCAATTACGCTGACCAAAACCACCACGCTGCGGGCCATGACTCAGACTGGCGGCAGGCTTACACAGACCTTTACGCTCCACAAAGGCAAAAACAAACCCTATACCTACACCGCTTCGCCCGATCCAAACAGCGACCCTAAAACAGCTAAACTGACCGACGGCGTTCGGAGCGAATCACCGCGCGACCGGCGGCAGTGGGCCAATTTCTTTGGCGATATGGATGTGACTGTTGACCTCGGCGACGTAACGAGCGTAACCAAAGTATCCCTGAACTTTCTGAAGGTTATTTTAGAGAAAAACTTCCCGCCCACGTCGGTCGAAATTGCGTTATCGAAAGACGGTTCGGATTATAAAGAAGCTATTGCTCAACCCGTTACCTATGAACTAAATGGCCCCTGGGATATTCTGCCTGTGGTGGCTGATTTCAAGACAGCGCGGGCGCGGTATGTTCGTATCCGGGCTAAAAATGCGGGCGTTTGCCCCGCCGGGCATCCCGACGCAGGACAAAAAACCTGGTTTGCTACGGATGAGATTGTGGTAGAGTAATCGTATTCTGTCCAGAGGGATTTTTTCATGCTGGCGAAGCCGGGCCCGCAACAGCGGACCGTACCGGAGCGGAAGCATGACAAAAAATAACGTTTGTTTCGTATTTTGTAGCTATGAACACACGCAAAAAAATCGTCGTTTTATCGGGTGCGGGGATTAGCGCCGAGAGTGGTATTCCAACGTTTCGGGCTTCGGATGGGCTGTGGGAAAATCACCGCATTGAGGATGTCGCCACGCCCGAAGCCTGGTATCGCAATCCCGCTTTAGTGCAGGAATTTTATAACCAGCGCCGGAAACAGGCGCTGAGCGTTCAACCCAACGCGGGACACGTGGCTTTAGTGAAATTAGAGGAGAAATACGACGTTACGATCATCACGCAGAACGTCGATAACCTGCACGAAAAAGCCGGGTCATCGAACGTTATTCACCTGCACGGCGAGTTATTCAAATCGCGCTCAACCGTCGATGAATCACTCATTTATGATATTGAAGGCTGGGAAATAAAAGCTGGTGATCTGTGCGAAAAAGGCTCTCAGCTTCGTCCGCACATCGTCTGGTTTGGCGAAGCCGTGCCTATGATGGACATCGCCCTCGACATTGCCGACGAAGCCGATATTTTCATCGTGGTCGGTACTTCGCTGAATGTGTATCCGGCGGCCAGTTTAGTCTATGTGGTGCGCGATGGCGTGCCCATCTACGTGGTAGACCCCAACATACCGGCTATGCAGAAACGCCCGAACCTAACGTTCATTGTTGAACCCGCCACGGTTGGCCTGACGCAGTTGACGGAGCAGTTGCTGGCGCAGGCTTAGGATTGCTTCACCTGTTTAAACTGAGTTATCAGCCTGCATATCAAGTCTATTGAAAAATACATGGAATCCGTTTGAGTAGATGGGTTCCATGTATTTTTTCGTTTTAACCAACTATATTAACCAGCGGAACATGCACTATATTTTTCAGGACTTGTAATTACATCAAATGGAAACGGCGAAGAAAGCGTTCATTTCGTATAAATGGGAAAATGAGGACGTTAAAAAATGGGTTGAACGCTTTGCCACCGACCTTCGGCAAAATGGTGTAGATGCTTTGCTGGACATCTGGGAGGTCTCGTATGGCGAGTCGTTCATCCAGTATATGACCTCTAAAATTCCATCCGCTGATATTTTCCTTTTTGTCGTTACACCCGGTTCAGCTTCTTCAATCGAATCACAGGGCAACGCGGGGGGCGCCGTAAAATTTGAAGTGCAGATGGCATTGGCGCAGTCTATTGCCGGTGAGAATTTTCGGTTTATTCCCGTTTTGTACAAAGGAGATGACATACCCAAACATTTACGGGCCATTCATTATGTTGACTTCCGGGATACATCGAACTACCAGGCGATCTTTACGACGCTCCTTGACAGCATAAGAGGAACCTCGAAAAAGCCGCCTTTACTGGGCGTTGGCCATTTACAGTACGACACCCGGTTGTATGAAATGTTACCGGCCGTAAAGGGAAGCCCTGTGCGTTCAATAATGGCGCGATTCGAGCCATTTGTTGGTTTTCCGTTTTATAGTTACGAAAGCGACCATCCATCCAGATGGCCCCTGCGAGTGGATGAAGATCGACAGGAACACGCCAAAAAGATAATCGCCTTCATGGAAGAACACCAGCAGGCCATTGACATAGTACTGTCGCAAAGCCAATCCAGCATTAAGACATTTTCATCCAGAGTACGCAGCAAACGGGAGGAACGCGAGGCCGAACTGGTTCAGCAATACACCAAACTGCGAATGCTATGCAATGGAGACCTTAGTGGCGATGAAGAGAAAATCAGGAGTCTTCTGGGCGATACGGTTTCTGAGGCTTTCTATGACCTGGAGCGCGATTGGGAAGTGATTAACGACACGATGCCGAACCGCCTGTTTACGCTGGGTGTTGCCCATGACCGGGATGTGCTGCTGGAGGATGTAACCCTTACATTGAGCATCGTAGGCGACATTTACGATATCATGCTGGATGATACCCGCCCGGTAACCCGCGACCAGATTGATAAATTATGGGTGGCTCGTAAGTTTACCCTCTCGCTTGGAAACATCCCACCGGCATCCACACTTTTATTACGCATTTTCTACAATTACATGCCACTTGACCAGCGTTGGGACGCTAAACCTGTTCATATTATGGCAGAACCCACGCAGGGGATATTACTGCAATCCTTGGGAGCAAAAGGGGTTGGCTTACAGAAAATTAACGCCTTGGTTGAGGACGAAGGCGTTTATAAACCCTTTACCATAAACTTAACATTTCCAGAAGGCTGACCCGCTCATTTCCCCATCCATTTCTTAAATTCCGTTGCTCGTTCGCGGCTCACCAGTACTTCATCGTCGGCGGCTGGTTTGAGCGTCAGTTTCAGCTTGTTATTGAAATACGGGTGAATCTGCTGAACCGTGTTGATATGCACGATAAACTGCCGGTTGGCCCGGAAAAACTGGGCTGGATTGAGCATCGATTCCAGCTCATCAAGCGTATAATCCAGCGAAAACTTCTGGTTTGTATTCGTCCGAAATAAACTTACACCCTCTTCGGAGTAGAAATACGCAATGTCGCTTACCTCGATGGGCACCCACTGCTGGAGGTGTTTGACTAAGAACCGACGGCGATAATCGGCGGGCTGTATTTGTTGACGAAGTTGCTGAACCAGCGCGTCAATATCAACGGCACCTACGTCGTTGCCCTTTGTCTCCACCGACTCGCCATTAGGCCCCACTTTCGTTCGCTTATACTTGGCTAAGCTGGCTTCCAATTCGTTGCGTTTGATGGGTTTCAGCAGATAGTCAATGCTGTTGACCTTGAAGGCTTTAAGCGCATACTCATCGTAGGAAGTCGTGAAAATGACGGGAGCGCCAACGGTAGTCTGCTCAAAAATTTCGAAACTCTGCCCGTCGGCCAGTTCAATATCCATCAGGATCAGGTCAGGAGCCGACGGTTGGCCGGGCTTGTTGGCCTCTAACCAGGCGACCGACGCCCGCACACTGGGTGCCGTCCCGACGATCTGGATGGTCGGGTCAACGTCCTGCAGGAGTTTAGTCAATTTGCGAACAGCCAGTTCTTCGTCTTCAATCAGCAGTACGTTCATCGGGAAAGCAGGTTAAGATCATTTTTTGGTTTAAAGGCAAATTCAAATGCCTGGGAATATGTAGGATTCAAAGAATCTAAATCGGCTCTAATACTCATCAAAATAATCAGTCGGCGGGCGCGTCTGCAATGCGAAAAGGGATAAACCAGCGAATTATCCCCTGAAACGGTACAATCGAGTAATGAACCGTCATTCACCCGACTCAACCGTCATTTGGAACGGTTGGATCGGTCTACGAACCATCATCAAGGGTGATAACGACCTGTTTCTGAGGAGACTACCGGTTGGTCGCAATCTTTTTACGTTTCAGATACCCTTCTTACCGATTCACTAAACCCTTTATTTCTCAGGTTTTTAGTGCACCATACCTTTGTATCGTTCTTTTTAACCAACCGCAACAGCGGATTCCTCTAACAACAAATAACTACTAACAATCATGAAAACAATTGCCAAAACCTTGTTCGCTGCCCTGCTGTTCAGCACGGCCTCTTTTGCATCTGATGTTCCTGCTATGCCAGCCGCATCGGTCAACCCAACGGCCATCACCAGTTCGTATAAGGTAGCCGTTTATCCATCGACTACAACACCATCAAAACTTAATGTGATGGTAGAACGGACGCCCGGCAAGCCGATGGAGATTCACCTGAGAAATGCCGAAGGCCAAATTCTGGCTACGCAATATGTCGGCAAAAAAGAAGGGAACGTTTGGGTGAAATTCGATTTAGCTGCTCTCGAAGACGGCACCTATCGCGTTGAGCTTGTCTCGGGGAGCGACCACAGTGCTCATCCGATTGAACTGTCAACAAAAACAGTTCAGGCAAACCGCACGATTGCGCTGAAATAAACGATTGGGATTTCGGATTGGCTGACCGCAACGGCGGACCGTGCCGGAGGTAAATCCGAAATCCGACATCCTCAATCGTTTACGTTCGTCGGTCGAACAGAGCCTTCTCGACCGCTTCCCTATAGCTTCGCCCAATTGGAATTTGATTCCCGTTCACAATCAGTCGATTGCGTTCCATCCGACTGATTCGCGCAACGGCCACAATGAAGGATTTATGTACACGCAGGAACCGCCTTTCCGGGAAAATGTCGTGCATGGTTTTGATGAATCCTTTAATAACGATTTTGCCGGTCGTTGTGTGGATGATGGCGTAGTCTTTAAGTCCCTGAATATAGGTCACGTCGTCGAAGTTCAACTTAATGCGCTGCACACCACTCTTCACAAAAATTGATTCGGTGAGAAGGGACTCGGCGAAGCCATTTTCCAGACGGGTATTCTGGTCTTTCAGGCTAAAGAAATCACGTACCTTTTCGATAGCCTGCAAAAACCGGGGGTAGGCAATCGGTTTCAGCAAAAAGTCGATGACACCCAGTTCAAATCCGTCGAAGGCATAGTTGCGATAGGCCGTTGTGAAGATGGTGATGGGCGGGTGCGATAGTTGTTTCAGGAAATCGATGCCGCTCATGCCGGGCATCTCAATGTCCAGAAATAACACATCCGCTTCGTGATTTTCCAGATATAACAGGGCTTCGCGCGCATTGCCGAACTGACGCACCGACGCCACAAAATCCAGCCGATTCAGGTAGCCTTCCACCACCTCACGAGCCAGCGGTTCGTCGTCGATGATTACGCAGTTCAGCATAGATGATTATAGAACCGCACGGCAGCGGCCGACCGTCGGCGGCCCGGGCAGATTTTTATGATTTATAGGATTAATCGTGATTTATCATAAGAATCTGCGTTCTGTTGGATTCGTGGCTTATTTAACAAACTACCTCCGTTCCAGTACCCAGACATCATTGCTGTAAACAAAGTCAGGATGATTAGGGTCCTGACCGCCGTATTTACCACCCGTCATATAGATTTTTCCGCGATGCACACAGGCCGCAATGCCCCCGCGTGGTGACCAGGGTGCCTGTTGTGATCGCCAGTTGCGCCCATCCGAACTGACCAACACCTGACTGCTGAACTGCCCGTTCCGATTGCAGCCTAACAGCCATATCTGGTCATCGAACACCACAGCCGCATACCCAAAAATCTGTATGCCTTTGACAATTTCGGGCGTTTCCCGTTGCCAGTTCAGGCCGTCGTTCGACGACCATACATCGTTGTTAAGCAGATAGAGCCTGTTGCGTAAGGTGACTACCTGACTATTGCTTCGTTTGCCGAACGGCAGCTTGTCTTTTACCTGCTGCCAGTGAACTCCGTCCGTCGAATTCCAGATGTCGGCAAACTGCGTCTGGCTGTTTTCTCCCCCAATGAACCAGAGCTTGTTCTGAAATACGAACGGGTGATAGAAAAATCGTTCAGGCAGATTGCTCTGTTTAGCGACTGTTGCCCAGCGTTTCAAGTCCTGAGTCCGGTAGATTTCAGAACGGAGCGTATACTGCTCACTGTTGCCGGTAAAATGCCCAAGTCCGAAAATCGCCTGATTGAACGGGACGTAATCCAGAAAAGTTAGGTTGTCAATCGCATTGGGCAGCGTTGATTTTCTCCAGTTTCTGCCATCGGCCGAAAACCAGTTACCGTCGGGGTGGAATACCCATAGCGTGTCGCGGTGGCTGAATAGCTGAAAATTATAGCTCTTCTTCCAGGGTCCTTCCTCCAGCACATTTGTCCATTTGTATGTAATTGAATTACTCAGGTCCGGTCCAGACGTGCAAAAATCGACTTTTTCGGCATAATCTACCCCGCCCAGAAGCAGCCCGATTAGCAAAAAATGGAACATCGTTTTCATTGGTTTTCAGCAGTTGAATGGTCAATCATCCGCACAAATCACCAAACCAATGCCTATCAGGAAATTTCATCCAATTTATCATTGATCAAGCATTTGCAAATCCCACATCCGCAATCCTAAATCCAAAATTTACATATCTCACTCGGCAAATGAAATCGACAGGGACGCCTTATAGGTGTCCAGTCTGTCTTCGGTTTGAAGCTGATAGCGTCCTGGGTACAGCAACTCTAAGCGTTTCCTAAGATTGGTCAGGCCAATCCCACCTTTGGGGTTTCTGGCCTGAACCGTCGGTTTGTTGTTCTCTACCGTCATTTCGACAGCGCTGGGGTTCAGCGTGAGCGTACCGTGTAGCCAGGCTTTTTCGGCCTGTTTACCGACCCCATGCTTAAACGCATTTTCAACTAAAGGTAATAGGAGCAGCGGGGCGATCTCCTGTCCGTTTGGACTGCCGTTAATTTGCAGCGCAATATCCGAATGATCGCCACAGCGGATTTTTTCGAGTTCGATGTAGTTCTGCAAATAGCTGATTTCCTTTTCGAGCGGCACCCGAACATCATCACTGTCGTAGAGCATATATTCCATCATATCCGACAGTTTCAACACCATATCGGGGGCCAGGTCCGATTTTTTGAGGGTTAGCGCATACAGATTGTTCAGGATGTTAAACAGAAAATGCGGGTTCACCTGCGAGCGCAGGAAATTCACTTCGGCCTGTAATTTTTCGACTGCAATTTTCTGGATCATTCGCTGTTGCTCATACCAGTCGATGCTCAGTTTCAGCGGAACCATCAGGCCCAGATACCACAACGTACTGAAAAAATTGTACGACAAAGTTTCGGCCCAGTTCCGATTCCAGGTAGGGGCAATCACAAATCCGTATAAAATGTAATCATACAAGGCCTGTACCAATAAGTAGCCCAGAATAGATAGGAGCACGAATGAGAAATAACGCAGGTAACGGCCTGTCAGCAAATAACGGGGCAGAAAATAATGCAGATTCAGGTAAGCAATGCCAATCAGCAGCACGACCCGGACCACGACACAGGCCGCGAAATAGGGCAATCCCGCTTTATAAATCAGATACCGCTTCTCATAGAGAAAAAAGCCGGTAATCAGCACCCAATAGGCCGTATGCACCAGCGCATATTTGACCGGAATGGTACGGTTCGAGAGCGGAATTTTTATTGGTCGGTCCAGAAAATCCATAGTGTGCCGGAATAATCATTTTTGCCAGGCTGATAAAACCCGCTGTAAATGAACAGAAAAGCAGAACATCCTGAAAATTATATCGACTAACGACCCAAAAAGTAGAGGAACGAAATCGGGCCGCGCGGCTCGTCTATTTTTCTGGCTGTTGGTCTACTATTTTTGGGAATGTTGAACACCCTCTGTTGCTTTGTTCGGGCAATAACAAGCCGGTCCGTAAACCTCAAAACCAACTCCGTATGAAAACTCGTTCGCTACTTGTATGCATAGCTGTCCTGACAGGTACGCTCGGTGCGTTTAGTCAGGGTCAGCAAGTGGGCGGTCCCTGCGAAGGCTGCGAAGCGATTTATGAAAACACCGTCCCGTTCGACAACTTAGACATGCTTTCGAAACTACCCGATGCCACCTGGGAGGGTAAGAAACCGCTGGGCATCAACGGAATTGTGTATAAAGCCGATGGCAAAACCCCGGCTTCGGGCGTTGTGCTGTACATCTACCACACCGACGAAACCGGCCATTACACCGCCAAAGCGGATGCCAAAGGCTGGGAAAAAAGGCATGGCTCCATTCGCGGCTGGATGCGTACCAACGAAAAAGGCGAATACAAATTTGTAACCCTGCGACCTGCGCCTTATCCGGGTCACAGCGATCCCGCTCATATTCACATTACCGTGAAAGAGCCGGGCCTGAACGAGTATTACATTGATGAGTATGTGTTTGACGACGATCCGCTGCTCACCCCCGAGAAGCGAAGCAAGCTGGAAAACCGGGGTGGCAGTGGTATTCTGAAACTAATCGACGTCGGCAATATGTATAAAGCCAGCCGGAATATCTACCTCGGCCAAAACATTCCTAATTATCCAAAGGAACAGTAGGATTGATTTTGTGGCCTATTGAAAAAATTTCCATCTTATAACCAATTGAAAATCAGTAATTTTAAAAATACAAACAAGATTTGAAGAAATTTTCTGAAAAAATTCTCGCATCCGTCAAACAATTCGCTCTGGCCCTGGTTTTGTTTATGTGAGTCGCTGATAGACGGGGATGCCGTGAAAAGCACCTGATTTTAAATAATAACCGTTCTACTAAGCGAACCAAGAGCCAGGTGACCTCGTGTTGTCTGGCTTTCTTTTTTCTCTCCCCTCCGAAACCATTAATGCAACGTTTCTCGTCGGCCCGCGTCATTGGCGTACAGTAAACCCCTCACCTACCCGACACAACAAATACGACATCCCTTAACTGGCTCATTTGATGAAATCTTTCCTAAGTATCCTGCTCGCGTTCGCGTCGAGTACCGGCTTCGTATTGGCTCAACAGGCTAAAATTTCCGGTTTGCTGCTCGATTCTACGGCCAGTAAACCCGTTGAATTCGCAACGGTGGCCCTACTAAAAGAAGGCAAAATTATCGAAGGGATTACTGCCGACAGCAAAGGAAAATTCGTCTTTACGAAAGTCAATCCCGGTACCTATTCGGTTCAGGCTTCCTTGGTAGGATATGGGACAAAAACGGTTGATAACGTTAGGGTTACAGCCGGACAGGATGTAGAAACGGGGATTATCAAGCTGGCGCAGACCGTCCAGAAATTAGCCGAAGTAACGGTAACCGAGCAAAAGGCCCTGTTCGAGGAAAAGTCGGACCGAATGGTATACAATGCCGAAAAAGATATTACTATCAGGGGCGGGGATGCTACCGATGTGTTGAAGAAGATTCCATCAATTGCCGTTGACTTAGACGGCAATGTACAGCTTCGGGGCAGCGGTAATATTAAGGTTTTGATTAATAATAAACCCTCCAGCGTGGTGGCCCGCAGCATTTCGGACGCGCTGAAACAGATTCCGGCTGATATTATCAAGCAGGTCGAGGTAATCACGTCTCCATCTGCCAAGTACGATGCTGAAGGCACGGCGGGTATCATCAACATCATCACCAAGAAAAACACATTGCAGGGCACCAGCGGCTCCATTAGCCCGAATTTCAGCCAGTGGAACAACTGGCAGAACGCCACCCTTACCCACCGCATGAAAAACGTAGGCATCTCGGCCAATGGCGGTTTCAATGACTGGAAAAATAAACGGTATGTACAGCTACTTCGGTCGTTTACGGCTGACGATGTTGTCACCAATCAGAACCAGACCCAGTGGGTAAGAGGGACCGGCAGGAATGCCTACGGTACGTTGAATGTTGATTGGGACATCGACACCCTCAACCGGCTTGGCGCCGGATTGAACTACTACAATGGCGACAACACCAATGGCTTCGACATTAACTTTGCCGAAAGCAGCCGGGGTATTAGCACTCAGTATTTCCGCCGGGACATGAGCCGCACCTACGACTGGGCTGGCGCTACCGTCAACCTCGATTATACGCGCCTGTTCAAAAAACCTAAAAAAGAACTTAACTTCCTGATGCTGTACTCGTTTGAGGGCGAAGACAGCGATTACTGGTCTAATCTGCTGAACCGGACGAATAGCATCTATTACCGCGAAAAAAGCTACAACATTAGCAACAACAAAGAGGGCACGATTCAGTTGGATTTCACCAATCCATTAGATAGTATCAGCACGCTCGAACTGGGCACGAAAACCATTTTCCGCCAGATTCTAAGCGATTATCGAATTGCCAGTGCCGCTGATGGCTCCACTGACTTTATAGACATACCGGCCCAGGCCAACGTGTTCGATTACGCCCAGCAGGTAGCCTCGGCTTACGCGGTCTATAGCCGCACGCCGAAGAAAAACTGGGGGCTGAACCTCGGCGCCCGCTACGAGCACACGTTCATTCAGGCCAACTTCCTGAACGGCACCGCTCCCTTTTCAAACACCTATGGAAACTTTATTCCGAATGTCAGCCTGTCGCGCAATTTGCCCAAAGAGCAAAAGATACGGCTGAGTTATTCGCAACGCATTCAGCGGCCCCAGTTTTTTTACCTGAACCCCTATGTGAATCAGGCCGATTCTAAAAATGTGTACGGCGGCAATCCCTACCTGAAACCCGAACTAACGCATTCTATCGAAGCCAATTACAGCATTTCCATTAAGCAAACAAGCCTGAATGCGTCCTTTTTCCTGAGGCAGACCAACAACGCTATCGAGAGCATCAATACCGTTGATAATGAGGGCGTTTTGAAACAAATATTTCAGAACGTAGCGCAAAATTCGGCCTATGGGGTAAACCTCAGCGCCAACACGAAACTTACGAAACAATGGTCGGTGAATGGGTCGCTCAACGTGTTCTACAACATACTGGCAAGTACCGAACTAAAAACCCGAAACGAAGACTGGATGTACCGGCTTAATCTCAATTCAACCATTGATTTTGGGAAAGGATTTAAGGCGCAGCTTTTCGGTTTCTATAACTCTGCCCGCGTAAACTTGCAGGGTACCTATGGTGGCTTCGGTTTCTATAATATCGTGTTGCAAAAAGAAGTCCTCAAGAAAAAAGGCACCATTGGTTTTGGCTACGACAATCTGTTCAGCGAAACCATCAACTGGCGCAATGATTTCGTTGGTCCCAACTTTGTGCAAACGCAGGACGTAGCCATGTATCGCCGGGGCTGGCGCCTGAATCTCAAATACGAATTCGGAAAAATGAGCAATACCCAGCGTCAGAAAAAGCGGATCAGCAACGACGACAAGAAAGCGGGCGAAGGCAATAACTGATGGGGAAGAATAACTTGAATCTGCTTTACCACCCCCAACCGAGCGTCGGCCCGGCCCCTCCTAAAACAGGCGGGGGCTAACAAGGGGATTATTCCGCTCATTCTTCACTCCTTTATGAGGAAAATAATTTCTCTCAGCGAAAAGCCCCCGCCTGTTTTAGGAGGGGCCGGGCCGACGCTCGGTTGGGGGTGGTAAAGCATCAAGCCCGTTCTGATCCGTTTCAGGGCGGGCTTTTTCCGCTTCATCGGGTTGCGTCTTGAAAAGGCATGGCGGATGCATCAACTTTGGTGCATCCGCTAAACAACAAATGGCCTTCCCGAACAAAACCATCCGCAACGAAAAAACCGGCCAGCAAATCCGGTTTATACGAACCAGCCGCGATACCAACGGTCAACAGCTCGAAATGGAAGCTACGTTCCGGGCACGGAGTACCCAGCCAGCGGCTCACTATCACCCGAATCAGGCCGAAGATTTCACGATTGTTTCCGGCGAATTAACGGTGCAGATCGATGGTCAGACGAACGTACTGAAACCGGGCGATTCCCTGCACATTCCCCAAAATACGGTGCATTCGATGTGGAACGCTTCAGATGCCGAAACCGTCGTTACTTGGCAGGTGCAGCCCGCGCTGAACACAGAATACTTTTTTGAAACCGCTTTTGGCGTGGCCAACAACAGCAAGACGGATGCCAATGGTATGCCTTCCCTCCTGCAAATGGCTTTACTGGCCCAACACTTTTCAGACGTGTTCCGGCTGGCGGCACCGCCAAACGCAATTCAGCAGATCGTTTTTGGTGTGCTCTCGCCGTTCGCGTATCTGGCTGGCTACCGGCCTGTCTATAAAAAATACCTGAATTAATTACCCCAACCTCTATCAGTTCTGATTCACTAAACTCCTCATAACCAACAAATAGACATGAAACCTTTACCCTTTTCTTCCCTCCTCTGTCTGGCGACTCTCTGGATAGCCGCCCACCCAACTGACGTCGTTTCAGACCTGAAATTAACCACAGAACAGGTGCAGAATCAGGTATTTTATCACATTACTACTGAAAACTCTACGGTTGATTTTCCCGCAAAAGCCCGCCAAATGGGCAAACAACTGTCGACCGGGGCGCGGGTAACCGCCGTGCGGGCGATGGGCGCAGTGGTGCGGGCCTATGTGCAATCGGCCGATTTTCGGAACCGTTACGACCAGCACATGCGCGATCAATACCAGGTCAGTGACGAACAAACGGCCGAAGCGCAACAGACTGAAAACACCTCCATGAACGACATTCAGGGGGCTGCTAATCAGCAGGTAGCGCAGGTAAATTCGGCGCTGGCCCAGATGCCCCCGGCCACGCTGGCCATGATGCTTCAGCAGCAGATGATGCAGATACAGCAGCAACTGACCAATGCCGATGCACCCACCAAAGCCGCTCTCACCCGCGACCTGACCGTTCTGAGGCAGTTACAGCCGCTGGCAACGACCAAACCGGCTGAGTTCAAAACGCAGTACATTGCTTTCATGGGTCGTTACATGGCCCGCCAGATGGGCAAAGGAATGGAAAATCAGGAAGAGAGGCTGGCCGAAAACAAAGCCAAAGCCGCCGACTACCGTACTCGTCTGGCTCAGTATAAGGCCAACGCCAACCCGAACATAGTCATCAAAAAGCGACTTCAGGCGTTTGTTACCCTGGCCGAATCGGTGGACTTCGACGCGAAGGTGCAGAACCAGGGTTATAAGCTGGAGTTCGTCCGGGCCGATTATCGCAGCCAGTCCGACGAATGGAAACTGCTTTACCGAATTGGTCGTGAGCCGGTCATGGCCGCCCGCGATATGGCCCGCACCTGGCTGAGCGAACTGAAGTAAGCGAATGTGGAATTCAAAAGATCAGGTGCTGCCCGAGGTGGATGGCCTATTGGTTCATATTCCTCTTGTCAATACAGAGATGTACAGGACAACAAAAGTCAGTCTGGTGTAATCTCCTGTCTGCTAAATCTGTCCTTTGCTTCAACAATTATTTCAGTATATAAACGTCCGGTCAATACTTCTTTGGCCACCTCGCGAAAATAATAGTCTATGGTTTTAGCTTCCTGTAAAGCTTGTTCCTGCTTGTAATTCTTCATTTCCCTTTTTAGATGGCTGATACGGGCCAGCATTTTCTGATGAAGAATGGCTATCAATTTTCTGTATTTCTCGGCCTTCGTTATATCCAGAATAGTTTCGTGAGTCTGATGATGTTTGGGTATTGTCTTGATTGACAGAATTCGGCTTTTAATCGATTGTATCGTTCGTTCAATCTCGCTCTTCCAGTAGATTAATGTATCGATGTCAGCGCATTTTTCTATATCTGTTTCATCAATACCCAACGGATCGAAACGAATGATTTCGTGTAAACGTTTGGGCAACTCCTTATTACGATCATTATTTTCCATGCCTTTTACTTCACTGGTTAAGAAACCTGAAAATTGTCACACTAAACGATATTAGCTCTGTTTAGCAAACATATGATTTATATAGCTTTCGCAAAATACGGCGTTACGATTTATGAAGAAGATACTCGGGTTAGCCCTTGAATAGAGGATAATTGACTTTTCCATCAGCCGCCCGAATCATTAAGTCCTGAACAGTTTCGTCGTATATTTTCTATAAAAGCCGCTTCATACGCGGCTTTTTCCGTTTCATACAGGTCTTCGTTTCGGCGCTGAATGCCCGCCAATACCTTTGACCCCATCAAACAACAAATACTGCAACAGCAGACCTCTTTTATGAAACCAACAACTTACCTCACCCTGAGCCTCCGCGCTCAAAACCCTATTATGCCAACCATTGTGGTCGTTACCCGACTGCTCCTGTTGATGATGGCCAGCCTGTTTCTGATGACAAGCTGCAAAAAAGAAACCGACGTTACGCCTGCCGGTTCGGTGGTAGCGAAAGCCGGACTCGACCAATCCGTGCAGGTAGGTCAAATCGTTACGCTCGATGGGTCGCTATCGACCGACAGCCAGGGCAAACCCGTGTCCTATCAGTGGACGCTGCTTCGTAAACCGGCTAAAAGCACCGTTACGCTAACCGATCCAGCGTCGTTTAAACCCACGTTTAAACCCGACGAAGTGGGCGAATACGAACTGGAACTGGCCGTGACCAGCGCCAATGGTAAAAGCACCGACAACATAATCGTGGCCGCGTCGGTGGCTGAACCGTTGGTCATAAGCGCCAACATTACCGTAAAAACAAACCTCGTGGATCGGGTGCTGAACCCCGAACTGCCCGATTACATCGTGACCAAATCCATTGACGTTAACCACGAGCTGACTATAAACCCCGGCGTGGTGATAGCCTTCGAGCGCGACGTGCGGATGAACGTGAATGACAACGGCGGACTCCTGATTGCCAAAGGCACCGCCGACAACCGCATCCGGTTCGTAGGAGTGCAACGGACTAAAGGCTATTGGGTAGGCATCGCCCTCTACTCGGGCAGCAACGCCAACGTGCTCGACTACGTGGATATGATGCACGCCGGAAGCCGCCCTATGTATAGCACGACGAAATCGGCGCTGTTTATGTCGGGAGGCAGCAAAGCACAGATTAGCTTGAAAAACAGCCTATTCTCGCAGAATGATGGCTATGGAATCTATGTGTATGACGGAAGCATTTTCAATGAATTTTCGAAAAATGCCTTCACCAGCAACACTGAAGCCGGTATTCTGCTCGATGCGCTGAACGTAGCCAAATTAGACCCAGCCTCGACCTTCACGGGCGGCAACGGACGGAACGTGGTAGAGGTGACGCCCTCGGCGCTCAAAGGCAGCAATGAGGTTGTATGGGCCGGTTTTGCCGACAAATCACCGTACCGGATTAGTGGCGAATTCACCGTCACGACGGGCTGGAAACTGAATCCCGGCGTTACGCTCGAAATGAACCGCGATGCCGTTATCCGCATCAACACCGATGGCTATATCAGCGCCAAAGGAACTGCTACCGAGAAGATTGTATTCACCGGCGCCGAGCGCACCGCAGCTTTCTGGCGTGGCCTGATCTGTTATTCACAGGATGCCAAAAACGTGCTGGAACATGCCGAAGTCAATAATGCCGGGAGCAACACCATTGTGTCGGCTAAGAAGGCAAACATTGCCATCTACGGCACTAAAGCAGCCATGTCGATCAAGAACACCCGCATCAGCGGAAGCGGTGGTCATGGCGTGTATGTGGCTTATGGCGCGTCGGCTAATGCCGATATTACAACGGCCAACACCTTCGAGGGAAATGCCCAAACGAATGTGATGATTGAGAAGTAAGGTTTTTTAGACAGGATTACAGGATTACAGGATTTTATCTATTGATAATTTAAATCCTGTTTAATCCTGTAATCCTGTCTAAAAAATATTGTCTAACGCTATACCAGAATGACCTTTCAGATTTGGGGAGCCGTTTTTACGGGCATGGTGCTATCGATCATGCTGCTGAATGTGGTGCAGTGGTTAACCTATGGCGACCGTAGCTATGGGTTATACACGCTCTATATGCTGGCCTGGCTGTTCTATTTTGGCCTGCGGGTCCATGTGTTTCGGGACTGGTTTTCGGTAGAAACCAATCACTTCGTCCGGGCGGTAGCGCCAATGGGGGCCTACTATGTGTATTTCGATTTTGCCGATGCCATTCTAGATCTGCGTCAACGTCTGCCTGGTTTTTACCGTCAGTTGCAGTGGGTTAAAGTCGGCATTCTTGTTTACGTGCTCGGTCAGCTTGTGCTGTGTTACACTGCTGCCTGGCACCCTGATCTTTACGAGAACACGTTTGTGTCGATGCGTCTGGTGATGGCGGTGCTGGGCGTATACGGCATTCGTCAAATGTTATCGCTGAGGGATGTCGTCTCGCGAGCCTATGCCATTGGTACGGCTTTTCTGTTGACGGGTGGCCTGACCGCCATGTTTATGTCGATGGCCTGGCCAGCCGAAAACTGGTCGGGATCGTTCTGGAACGTGTCGCTAACCTATATGCAGGTTGGCATCATTGCCGAACTGGTTTGCTTTTCGCTGGGGCTAAGTTACCGGCAACGGCAAACAGCCATACGGTCGGCGACGGTGGAGCAGGAATTGACGCACGAACGCGAAAAGCACCACCGCGATCAGTTGGAAGCCGAACTGGCCCTGCAACGATTGGAACAGGAAAAGACCGAGGTGCATATCCGGGCCTTGCAGGCGCAGGTGAATCCACATTTTCTGTTCAACAGCCTCAATTCCCTGAGTGCGCTTATTGACGATGACACCCGGCAGGCCAGTATTTTCCTGGATGAACTGAGCGCGGTGTATCGGTATCTGCTCCGGGCGAATGATCAGGTACTCACTCCGCTGGCAACGGAACTTGCCTTTATTCGGTCCTATTCCCATTTGCTGCAAACCCGGCATGGCAACGCTCTGCGGGTGCGCTGGCAGGTAGATCACCCGCTCCTAAACCGACAACTCCCCCCATTAACGCTGCAACTGCTGGTCGAAAACGCCGTCAAACACAACGTTGCCCTCCCCGACCAGCCTTTAACGATTGCCATCACCACCGACGAACACGACCGCTTACAGGTACGCAATAATGTCCAACGCAAGACCGTCCGGGTGGCTTCCAACGGCGTTGGACTGGCCAACATTTGGTCGAAATACCAAATGCTCAATCAGCCCCTGCCAACTATTCTTGAAGACGAGGGGCAATTTGTGGTGACGTTGCCGTTGATTAGTGCTGAAACATAGAAAAAGGTTGTAACACAGATCGGGCCGCCCGAGGGGTCTGTATTACAACCTTTTTAAATAACCTTTTACCCTCTTCACACTGGACAGGCGTATCCTTCCAATTCCTTCATGTAGCACGCCAGTTGTTCAATGAAAGCCGTTGTATAGGGCTGTTGTTGTTTGTTCTTCAGTGTAGCTGCATACCAGGTCCGCAGCACCCGATTCTCCGTAATCCAGACGGCCTCCAACTGACCCGATTGCAGGTACGGCCGCACGACCCAATTGGGCAACACAGCCACGCCCAGCCCCGCTTTCACCATCTCCAGAATGGCTTCCGTTAGGGTAATCTTGTACACCTTCGGCGGACGGCGATTCTTGAAAAGCATCATGAAATTGGTGCTTTCTTCATCCGGGATGTTATACATGATGTAGTTCTGCTCGGCAAATTCTTCTATTTCCACCCATGACCGACCGGCCCAGGGATGGTCAGGAGCGACGATGGCCACAAACTCATCCTGAAAGAGTGGCGTATAGCTGAACTTCGGATTTTCGTCACCTTCTGTGATAGCGACATCAATCTTGTTGTCTAATAGATGCTGGTCGGCAAAGTGCGTGGCGGCCTCTAACTCAACCTTAATATCCACCTTCGGATAAAGCCCCTGAAACTCCCGCAGAAAACCAGCTAACCAGTGATAAGACGTGTAGCACTGCGTACAGATTCGCACTTCGCCCGCTTCCTTATCGGTCAGGCAACGGACTTTGGCCCGCGTTTCGGCCACCTCCTGTAGAATCTTGTCAGCAGCCTGCAACACCACTTCTCCCGCCTGGGTCAACAACATCTGTTTCTTGTCGCGAATGAAGAGCTGGGTGTTGAAATAGCCCTCAATTTCTTTCAACTGGTGGCTCAGCGCCGATTGGGTCAGAAACAGCCGGTCGGCGGCTTTGGTCAGATTGCCGCTACTGGCGACTTCTTTTACCATCTGAAGATGCCGGATTTCCATGATGAATTTTATTCATGATTTCAACAAAAATAATTCGCTTTACTAATATATCAAAATCCCTGACCTTTGACTCAGTCAAAAACAAAAACGCAGGTACATGAACCAGTCAGGTAATTTTAAGCAGCCTTTAAAGTCAGCAACAACCGGGTCGCAGGGCTGATTCAGACAGGCTACTTTTGTAAGAGAAATCAACCTAATTCATTGCCTGCCAACACATTATTCATTTAAACAACCAATTCCAATGAAAACAATTCACAACCTTCTGCCAATCATGTTTCTAACGGGGCTACTCATGATTAATACACAAACGATAGTGTTAGCCGATAAGCCCGATAGTACGGGACTCGCCCCGCGTTCATTCGAGGTGGGTATGTTTATGGGGCCTAAATGGGACATAAATCTGATGCTGGCCATTCGCCGACCCGAGCGAGTGACCGTTACGTTGCGAGGCACCAACAATGCCGTACTTCATCGGGAATACTTGAAAAAGACACCGACCAGTTACCGATTCAAATTTAATTTTGAAGAAGCCGACCCGGGCGTTTATCAGTTTGAAGTCAGTGATGGTCAGCATACGATTGTCCGCCGGGTTGAAATAGTGAGTATGCCTGCGGTTGAATCCCAGCGATACATTACGTACAGCCCGCAACTTGAGTTGTGATCGAATGATAGTATCCTTACTCTTCTCCAAGGCCCCCGATGCGGTTTCATCGGGGGCTTTTACCGTTTCAGGGGGTTCATGCCTGCGTCTGCCAAACGGCCACAATACCTTTGATTCAGTCAAACAACAAATCACGAATCGCACAGGTGGTGCGTCCTCTTTTTAACTAAACCGGCTTTAGCCAAAACAACAAATTCTTAATGGAAACACTTGACATCGCTCAGGAGAAGATGATTTCTCCCGCCAACATCATGGAAATCGGTATGGGTTTCTGGGCTTCCAAGGCCCTGCTTGCCGCCGTCAAATTAAACCTGTTTACTGAACTCGGCGACGATTCGTTGAGCGTAGCTGAACTTCAGAACCGGCTGAACCTTCACCCCCGGAGCAGCGCCGATTTCTTTGATGCCTTAGTATCGCTTGGATTGCTTCAGCGTGAGGGCAACGGACCATCGGCCCGCTACGCCAACACACTCGAAACCGGCCTGTTTCTGAACCGTTATGCGCCTGCCTACGTAGGCGGCCTGCTCGAAATGGCTAACGACCGGCTCTATCCATTTTGGGGTAATCTGGAAGAAGGGTTGAGAACCGGCAAGCCCCAGAACGAAGTGAAGCAAACCGGCAAGCCTATTTTTGACGCACTTTATGCCCAACCAACCGTACTGGAGCAGTTTCTGAACGGAATGGCAGGCGCCCAGGTGGGTAACTTCATGGCCTTAGCCAACAAGTTTGATTTCAGCCCGTATGAAACATTGTGCGATGTGGGCGGGGCCAATGGAACGCTGTCAATATGCATCGCTCGGCAGCATCCGCATCTACAGTGTCTGTCCGTCGATTTACCACCCGTAGCCCCGATTGCCGCTCAAACCATTGGGCAGGCGGGTCTCTCCCACCAGATTCAGGTTGGAACGCTCGATTTCCTGACCCAATCCTTTCCCCAGGCCGACCTAATCACGATGGGAAATATCCTGCACGACTGGGATTTAGCGCACAAGAAGATGCTGATTCGTAAAGCCTGGGAAGCCCTACCCCAGAATGGTGCGCTGGTGGTCATCGAAAACATCATCGACAACGAACGTCGCCATAATGCATTTGGGTTGCTGATGTCGCTGAACATGCTTATCGAAACCGATGGGGGCTTCGACTATACCCACGCCGATTTTCGCCAATGGGTCACAGAAGCCGGGTTTCGATCAACGTTCAAACTGCCTTTAGCGGGCTCGTGCAGCGCTGTTATTGCGTATAAATAAATCAGATATACCACCCCCAACCCCCTCCTAAAACAGGAGGGGGCTACACAGCCGGAGGTTTTTAAGCCCCCTCCTAAAACAGGAGGGGGTTGGGGGTGGTAAGGTTTCTGACCACTAACAATCTTTCTACACCATGAAACAAATTTTCACAACCCTGCTGGCCCTGAGTTTATTGGTCAGTGCCTGCAAAAAGGAACAGGATATAGTTGATCCTGACCCGGTTGGTACGCAAACGGGGTCCACAAATCAACCCGGTTCGCCTACCGACGTAGGCAAACCCACCGGAGCCGCCACCAGCCAGACTATCGGTCCGGAAGGCGGAAGCATCACAGCTTCTGATGGCAAGTTAACCCTGACGATTCCGGCGGGGGCTTTACTTAGGGCTACGGTCATTTCGGTCGAACCGGTTGATAATACCATAGGTATCGGCATCGGGTCGGGCTACCATTTCATGCCCGAAGGAACTCAGTTCACAAAACCAGCTACTTTCACGTATCACTACACCGATGAAGATGTCAATGGCGTTGATATGGACCACCTCGGCGTGGCCGTTCAGCAACCCGACCGGAGTTGGGTAGTCACGCACCGGGCAACGGTAGATAAGGCGCAGCACACCATCACAACCCAGATTCGGCATTTTAGCTGGTGGTCGCTCGTTACCCAATATAAACTGTCCTCATCAACTTCAGAAGTAATACCAGGGGAGCAAGCCGTACTGACAGTGGAGTATTCATCAACTGGTTTTGACGCACCCACCGGTTCCAAAGGCCCCGATGATGACCTGATCGTGCCTATTTACCAAACAGCCGATCTTAAGGCCGTTGGTAATTGCACCGTGAATGGCGAACTGTTTGGTACACCCCAGAGCGGCTCGTTTCATCTGGCATTCGGCGAAGACCGGAAGGCTCGGTATTTATACAAGGCTCCAGCCACCCTACCCGCGAAAAACAAGCGTGTTGTAGCGTTGGGCGTTGACCTGGAAAACGCGGGCCCGGCTAAACTGATGCTGGTCTACAACATGCCTATTGTTTCGCCTGCCCGGCTAAGCCTCGACGGTACGAATTACGATGAGGTAAGCGCCACAGCTTCTGTGCAGCTTGATGAAGGTTCGCCCAGCTACTTCGGCGTTGAGTTGGCTGACCTAACAAAGAGTGCTAAAATTACCCGCTTTGGGGTAACGATGCTGAAAGGATTTACTGGCGTGGGTACGTACACACTCATGGGTAACATAGGTGAACACGAGATAACAACCTTTACCGTGAGCGGCACGTCGGCCGATGGCAAAACCAGCTACGGTAACTATTATATCGAGAGTACTGGGGCTGGTATCAACGAGGTATTTGCGCCAGCTACCTTAAAAATTACCCTACTTGACCGGGTGAATAAAGTGATTTCCGGCACAATCACCTGTACGCTCTACAAAGACCGAAAAAAAGGCACGGATACACAGATCACGGCAAAATTCAGAGCGCTCGTTCCTACGCTATAAATTGAGTCTGCCGTGCCTGTCAGTTCATCCCGGAAAATACCGCTTCATCGGCGGTATTTTCCGTTTCAGGGGGTCAACAATTTGCATTTGCTGTTGCTGACTGTATTTAGCAACTGTATTTCTAAACTCGCTTCCCTGAATACGCTCTAAAGAGGAAGTTGCTGAGAATCATCCTAATCGTTTGCCCGCTATATTTACTTAAAATGCGCTAAACGGCCTTTCTCTTGAACACCCTAAACGACAAATGGCTCCGAATTATCGGAATTACGCTATTTATGCTGATCAACATCATCGGCAATGGCTATTTCCAGGAACCATTGACGGGCACCGTCTTACTCAGAATTCTGATCAGTTTCATCTCGCTTACAACCACCTGGCATGTCACCCGCGCTTTAATCTTCTTTTTTCGAGGACAATACCCCCTCAAATCACAGGTACTGAAACGCCTGCTCCTAACATTTCTGAGCGGCAGCGTAATAGTGTCACTGATTGTTTGGATAGCGGGAATTGCCCGTCACTGGGTCATATTCGGCAATGTTGATTACAATATGGCCGGGCACAGTGCCTCCATTACGGTCAATAAAATGACGATTGCCCTTAGTGTATACGGGTTTGATTTTATCGATGCCGCTATCAATCTTATTTTCTTTCAAATCATTTACGAAACTCTCTTCTTCGCCCGCGATTCTTCGTTTTACCAGAAGCGGCTCCGGCAGGCCGAGCAGGAACAGGAAAAGTTGCGGGCGGCCAACCTGCAAAGCCAGCTCGACGCGCTCAAGCAGCAGGTGAACCCGCACTTTCTATTTAACAGTCTTAACGTGCTGGACTCACTGATTGAGGATGACCCCAAACAGGCGCGGGTGTTTCTCGAAGAGCTTAGTACGGTGTATCGCTACCTGCTCCGTTCCAACCAACCCACAGACCGCAATAGCAACCTGACCGAACTGGGCACTGAGTTAGATTTCATCCATTCGTATTTCCACCTGTTGAAAACCCGGCATGGAACCGGCTTGCATTTGCACATCACGATTGACGACCGATACCAGACGTATCAGCTTCCGCCTTTAACCTTGCAACTATTGGTCGAAAATGCCGTCAAACACAACATTGTCCTACCCGATCAACCCCTATATATTGAGATTCATACCGATGAGCGGGCCCAGTTGCTGGTCCGCAACAACATTCAGCGCAAAACGGTACGCGTGGCGTCCAATGGCATAGGCCTGGCAAATATTCTGTCAAAGTACCAGATGCTGAACCAGCCCCGGCCAATAATTCGGGAAGCCGGTGGCGAGTTCGTGGTGACCCTGCCATTGATTGCCACCAGCGACACGCTACTCACCCGACCCGCTCTGTAGACCCAACGATTTTCCGACCTGTAAACACCGAACGTAACTCGTGAAAATCCTCAACGATAAGCAATTACGAATCATTGGCCCCTTCGTTCTGTTCTTAGTCGGCACGATGTTCTTCCGATTGAACTGGTACTTTGAGTTATCAGGAGATCGGCTGCTTCGCTCCGACCTGATTGGCTTAGGTGCGGGCTATGTCTGCTGGAATCTCACCCGATGGACGGTGCTTCAATTACAGAAACGTTATCCCGGTTCTAATAATACGCGCCGACGGCTGCTCTGGATGGCTCTGCTCATGCCGCTGCTGGTCAATTTTGCCTGGCTGATTCGGCAGCTTGGCCATATTGCCTTCAACAATGCGTCGCAAATCTCGCAAACCTTACCCAACTATACCTATGCCATTGGTATTCAGATCTTTTACCATTGCATCTATTTTGTTATCTACGAAGGCAGTTACATGATGCGGGCGTGGCAGCACACCTACGAGCAGAATGAGCAGCTTAAAAAGAACAAATTGCAACACCAGCTCGACACACTGAAAAGTCAGATTAACCCGCATTTTCTGTTCAATAGCCTGAATTCGCTCTCGCTGCTGATTCACGAAAACCCCCGGCAGGCCGAAGCCTTAGTTGACGAAATCAGCAGCGTATATCGGTACCTGCTACGGGCCAACGATCAGGAACTGACTACCTTGTCGCGTGAGTTACAATTCATCCAGTCCTATTTCCAACTCTTAAAAACCCGCTATGGCTCAGGCATCGACCTGCGCGTGGCCGTCTATACCTGGCAATTGGACTGCCGCATTCCGCCGTTAACACTGCAATTGCTGGTTGAAAATGCCGTTAAACACAACGTCATTCTGCCCGAACAGCCCCTTACGGTTGAGATTCGGACGCAGGGGCAATCGCTGATTGTGCAAAATAACCTGCAACGGAAACATACACCCATACTTTCCAATAAGGTAGGTCTGGCCAATATTGCCACAAAATATCGGTTGCTGGGGCAGCGGGAGATTGCCATTTACGAAGATGCCAATCGGTTCATGGTTACCCTGCCTTTACTGGCTAATCAACCCGAAACCAATCTTACGCCATGATCTCCCTGCCCGACACCCGCCTGCGTTTACTCGGCCCGGTGGGGCTGTATGTGTTCGTAAGCTTATTTTTTCGGCTTGATCTATATGCTCATATCGACCCGAAAGTACTCGCCGGGAATGTAGTCATTGCTCTGACAGCGGGAGTCATCTGCTGGCAGATTGCCCGCTGGGTGGCGCTTCAGAATCAGCAGCGCTATCCCGGTCTGGTCAATACCCGAAAGCGACTTGTCTGGCTTTTGCTGGCACTGCCGGTGCTGGTGGGCTTTGCGTGGTTTCTGCGGCATTTTATTCGCTTTCTGATCGACGGCTCGTTTCAGTATTACAGCACGGCTATTGAACTGAGCCGCAACATCGGCATCCAGATTTTCTACCATTTTATTTATTTCGCGATCTACGAAGGCTGGTATATTCTGCGGCAGTGGCAGCGCGAAACCATCGAGACGAATACGCTGGAGAAAGTATCGCTGCAAAGTCAGCTTACGTCGCTGCAACACCAGGTAAATCCGCATTTTCTGTTCAATAGCCTGAACTCGCTGTCGTCGCTGATTGGCGAAAATCCTATACAGGCCGATGCGTTTCTGGAGGAACTCACCTCCGTTTTTCGGTACCTGCTGCAAGCCAGCGACCACCAGTTAGTGCCCCTACGCAATGAAGTAGTCTTTATCCGGTCGTATTTCCATCTGCTGCAAACCCGTTACCAGACCGGCTTGGTGCTGGAGTTAACCGTCGATGAAGCCTATGAATCCCTGCTTATTCCGCCCCTAACGCTCCAGGTGCTGGTCGAGAACGCGGTGCGTTATAACGTAATTCTTCCCCAGCAGCCGCTGCACATCCATATTTACACCACACCCGACCAACGATTGGTGGTTGCCAATACGCTCCAGCGCAAGACTCTTCGCATTGAAACGGGCGGAGCCGGGCTGACCAACTTAGCCACCCGGTATAAGTTGCTGAATGAAGGGGAACTGATGGTGGAAGAACAACCCGGCTGGTTTGTCATTAGCCTGCCCTTAGTTACGGAAGGGCGACTCGTGGAGGTGAAGCCTTACTAAATTACTGCTTCTCCAATTTAGTCCCTATAGATTCTTTGGATGCTAATACTATTGGTTATCAGTCACATACACTCCCTAAAGAAACTACAGAATCAATTGAATTTATATGGGATGAGGACTACTCTTGCTTTCGTATAAATTATACTAACAACGTTTCATGCGCTGCTTTTTCCGGTTCACTAAGGTTTGCATAGGTTAGCGCTAAGCGACAGCCGAATTTCGGGGTAGTAAATCACTTACTGACCCGGTAAGCTACGGGCCGTCGAACCTCCTCTTTTTTATGAAAATCCTTGAACTCGACCTCTACACCAATAGTCTTGATGCGACCCGGCTCTTCTATGTCCGTCGGCTGGGACTGCCCATGCTGTCGCACTCCGCCAATCACCTGACCGTATTGATCGGCTGGACACACCTGACGTTCCGATTGGTTGACCAGCCGGTAGCGCCTTATCATTTTGCCGTGAATGTGCCACGCGGATCGCTGGAAGTCGTCATGTATTATTATGATCTGGACTACCTGCCAACCCGGCTGCCCGAAGTGGACGCTCCCGGCCCGGATGCGCCCGAAACCACCATCGCCAACCTTTCCTTCTGGCGGGCAAAAGCCTGCTATTTTTACGATAACACAGGAAATCTGCTTGAATTCATCGCCCGCACCGACCTGCCTCTGGACAACCCTAATCTAACCTTCCCGGATTTGTTTCAGGGCGTTAGCGAGATTGGCATTGCCACAGAAGACGTAGCCCATACGACCGAACAAATCAACCAGCAGTTTGGGGTTGAGCAGTTTACCAAAATGAAGCCCATAGCCGATTTTAATGCCCTTGGCGACGAAAATGGCCTGTTCATCGTGTCGAAGGTGGGCCGTAACTGGCTGTTTACGAATACGCCCGCTGGCCTGAACTACTGCCGGGTTCGGTTTGTGAACGGGCAGGGTGCTAACGATAGCGCCAATGTGCAGGAGTTATATTCGTATGAGGTCAACCGGCTGCCCATTGGCAAAGGTGCCAGCGTGGCTTGCCCCAACAAGGTATGTACAACCTGTACAAGCCAGCAAAAAGCAACGCCGTTGACCCCGGAACAATCGCAATTAAGTACTCATTCTGTTGTCGAATAGGTCGACTGATGGCCTATTTGCAACGCTTCGTTGGTTACTTCTGCCGGTTCGTCCGTTTGCTCCTTTCCGGGCAGCCTATATCATCCCAATTTTGCTCCGGCAACCAACGCTGGATTTGCCTAAACCATCCTCTTTTTTAACTAAACAACAAATACAAAATCATGAAAACGTTTTTCCTACCCCGTGTTTTGGCTTTTTCTCTGCTCGGACTTTTGTTCGTAACCGTAGGCTGTAAAAAAAGCGATGATGCTGTCACGCCCGTGGCCGATAACAACACCCCGGCTTTCGTCGACAAGAACCTGCGGATTAGTGCCGTAACCTCCGACCCGCTCATCGACATGGACGGCGATGGCAAAGTAGACAAAGACCTGATGGCCTTTTTGCGCCCCTGCGACACCGACAACACGATTCGCTTTGAGAAAAGTGGTCGCCTTTCGGGCAACAGCGGTGCCATCGACTGCAATCCGAATGATAACGGTGCTTCGGATACTAAACCGGGTACCTGGACCTACGATGCCAAAACGCACATCCTACGCCTGATTACCGGCTCAGAAGGCAACCAGAATGTAGCCGAATGGGAAGTGCTGGAAGCGTCGACAACTGGCCTCAAAGCGAAAATCGGCACGCAGGACAGCAGCGATCAACTCAAACTCATTATGACTTGGAAAGCGCAATAGCCCTGCGTTATGTCTAATCAATTAAAATTTCACTATCCACACCTTCATCAATTCTTTTAAACAAAGCAGGCCCGGTAATCAGCCGGGCCTGTCTCGTTTTTTGTCATGCTGACGAAGGAAGCATCTTCGGTAATAGCATTTTATGTTCCCAATTACCGAAGATGCTTCCTTCGTCAGCATGACAAAAGCCTCACTTGATATACAACCACTTATTATACAACGCCTTCTGGGCTGCTGTTTGATTTGGTAAGGGTTCGAGCCGGTAGCTGGCTAACGGATTCTGTGTAAGCGTAACGGGAATTTCACGCAACAGCCCCGCCCGGTTCACCCGCACCTTCACGGTCTCGCCTACCCGACGACCGCTGATGAGCCGCAGTAAGTCGTCGCCCACCCGCACGTCATCCACTGAAATGATTTCGTCGCCCACATTCAGGCCATCCACATAAGCCGCTGAGCCGCGCCGAACACCCGAAATGGTCGCTTTGCCGTTGGCAACGGTTGTCGCTGCCCCTAAGAAACCGTCCTGCGTTTTGGCCGCTACGTTTACCAACTGCACCCCTACCGGCTCAAAATAAGCATTGTAGTTAATAGGTTCGGCGGTGTTGACGCCGATGTTGAAGAAATCATCAAGTTTACGACCCGCTATCTGTTCGGCCGCCTGGCGGAATTCATCGTCCGTAAAGCCACGCTTCTGCTTTTTATAATATTCGGTGTAGAGAAGCCGCATCAGGTCGTCCATGTTGCGCTCGCCATTACTGCCCGCCAGAATCGCCAGGTTTAGCAACGTACCCAACACACTCCCTTTGCTATAATAGGAAATAGTGGTGTTAGCCGAGTTTTCGTTAGGCCGGTATCCTTTAATCCACGCATCCCAACTCGACTCAGCCGCCGACTGTATGCGCGTACCGGGCTGATTTTCAATATCCGTTATACTACTCGCTACCAAATTTAAGTAGGCTTCCGGTGAGTGGAAACCTGCCCGACGCAGAATGTATTCCTGATAGAACGACGTGCACCCCTCCGACAGCCAGAGCATGTGGGTATAATTCTCGTTTTCATAATCGAATGGCCCCAGCGCGATGGGTCGAATGCGCTTTACATTCCACAGATGAAAATACTCATGCGCCACCAACGACAGAAACCGTTTATAGTTCGCTTCGGTGGCATAGGCGTTGCGCGTGGTTTCGAGTGTAGTGGAGTTAAGATGCTCCAGTCCACCCCCGCCCGGCGGTATGTGATGCACGATAAAGGTGTAGTGCGTGCAGGGATGCTCGCCCACGACGCTGGCAGCCGTTTCACAAACGCGTTTGTAATCAGCCTGTAACCGTTGCTCATTGTACTCGACATCGCCAAACATAGCCACCGTATGCGGGATGTTGGAAGCCGTAAACCCAAAGGTTTTATGATTGCCAATTTCAATCGGCGAATCGACCAGCAGATCAAAATCGGGGGCTTGATAGGTATATTTTTCTCCGGCAATCGGCTCCAGCCCGGTCGCCACGTTTTTCCACGTTTTATAAGGCTGCACTACTACACGGAGGGGAATCGTCTTCAGTGCATCGTGGTACATAAACATACTGGCGGGCGTCACGTAGCCATGATCGGCATCCACAAAGCTGGTCCGAACAGTCAACTCATTGGCATACACCCGATAGCGAATCGTCAGGTTGTCGTCCGTTGTTCGGATGCGCCAGGCGTTTTTGCGGATTTTTTCACTTGGCACAGGTTTGCCCCCGACTGCTGCGGTGAAACCTTCTACATTTTTGGCGTATTCCCGAATCAGGTAGGAACCCGGTGTCCAGACCGGCATTTTGATATCGACATACCCGTTTTTCTTTGCATTGGTCGCCGATGCTATGTTTTTCAACTGCATTTCGACCTCGAAATAATGCGTCTGAGGTTCGGGCATCGACAGCACATACGTTACGCTTGGGGAGACTGCGGCCGGATTTTCATCGTCAGCCGTTCGGGAGGTTGCAGTAGATAGAAATGGAATAAAAAATGTCCAGACAGCAAGTAAATACAGAAGCCGGGCGTTTTTTTTCATACGGAAACAGGAATACCTTCGTTTTTTGTCCAGAATTGACCGGATATTTGTCAACCAGACCACGAAATTACGACGCAATCAGTAAATAGTTTCAGGTTTTCGCATTCAACGTTCCATGTTACCCCAACATTTAACCTGAAACCAAATTAGCCGTTCTGTTGGAACGTGAAACCGGAAACATGAAACAATAAATTAATCTATGCCCTATTCAATTCCCCAATTGGGTCAGTACCATTCGCTCCGCCTACTTGTTTGTCGGTTGCTGTTCTTTCTGACTCCTGGATTGCTTACTACCCTGCCTACACTGGCCCAGCGAACCCAAAGCCACGCTGAACCTGATTATCATTATCGCAACGGGCTTGAACTTTTCGAGAAAGCCAATTATGCGGCCTCCCGGTATGAATTTCGGCAGTACCTCGAACCGCGCCGGGGCGATGGCTCCCAAACGCTACTCAACACCGGCGACCAGAATGCGGTGGAAGCCGAGTATTACATTGCTCTTACGAGTTTATACATTGATGAACCCGGCGCCGAACTGCTTGTAGACCGTTTTGTGCAGAACCATAGCCAGCACCCCAAAGCCGGACAATTGTATGGCGATTTAGGAACCTATTATTATAACCGGCAGGATTATACAAAAGCCATTGATTTCTTAGAAAAAGCCGTCGCGCAGGGCGGTAGTTCGGCTCAGCAGCTTGGCTACAAATACCAGTTAGCCATTGCTTATTACAATACGCAGGATTTGCAGCATGCGTTGCCTTTGTTAAATGAAGTCAAACTCGATCCCAGTTCGCCAGATGCGCCAGCGGCTTCCTATTATGCCGGGGTTATCAACTTTCGCAACCGCAACTTTAACGAAGCCGTTGCCGATTTCCGGCGGGTTGAAAACAATCCGACCTACCAAAATCAGGTGCCAAACTGGATTGCTCAGGCACTCTATCGCCAGCGTCGGTTCGATGATCTGCTGACCTATACCGAACCGTTGCTCCGGCGGAATAACGGCGCTGGTTTGAACGAAGTAGCCTTATTTACCGCCGAAGTGTTCTATCAGGAGAATCAGTTTGGCAAGGCGATTCCCTACTACAAGCAGTACATCAATGCAGTCGGAAGTAAAGTACCAGGCGCGGTGAAGTTCCGCTACGGACAGTCGCTATTCCGAACGGGAGCGTATAACGATGCCATCACGCAACTTAAACCTTTAGCGGGCGGCAAAGACACCACGGCGCAATATGCAGCTTACACATTGGGTGTCAGCTATTTGCAGACGCAGAATCCAACCTATGCGTTAACCGCTTTCGACCAGGCCGGGCGGTTGTCGTTCAACCGGGATATTCAGGAAGAAGCCCGCTTTAACCACGCCAAGCTCTTGGTCGATCAGAACAATGGGGCCGAGGCTGTAAAAGAATTGACTGCCTTTCTGAAGCAATATCCCGATAGTAAATTTGAAAACGAAGCCAACGAATTGGTCGGCGAAGCCTACTTTGCATCCAACAACTATCCGGCGGCCATTGCCTATATTGAAGGGCTGAAACGCCGAACCCCAAAAATCAACGCTACCTACCAGCGGTTGACCTATAATCAGGGCGTCAATGATTTCAACGCCGAACGGTATCCGCAGGCCGTAGCTAATCTGGATAAGTCGCTGAAGTTTCCGGTCGATAATGGGTTGCAGCAGGCCGCACAATTCTGGAAAGCCGAAGCGTACTCGGCTGGTAAACAGTATGATACGGCTATTCCGCTGTATGCCAGTGTCTCGAAATCGGGTTCTGGCGAATATGCTGCCAAAAGCCTCTATGCATTGGGTTATGCTTACTACAACAAAAAAGACTACGCCCGCGCACAGCCCTATTTCCGCGATTTCGTGAGCCGGGGAGCCAGTGTCGATGAACCCGAACAGGTGCAGGACGCAACGATTCGCTTAGCCGACACGTATTTTGCCGCCAAGCAATACGAAAATGCGATGCGCTATTACGATCAGGCCATTGCTCAGAACGCATCTGACAAAGATTATGCAGCTTACCAGAAGGCGGTGATTCTGAGCTACGTAGGCCGCGATGCCGAAGCCAAAGCGCAGTTCGATCAGGTACAGCGGCAATTCCCGAACTCCCGCTTTGTGGATGAGGCTCTGTTGCAGAAAGCCAACGTTGATTTTGAGAAAGGCGCTTATCAGGCCGCTATTCAGAATTACACGAAGCTCATTCAGGACAAACCAAATAGTTCTCTGGTGCCAGCCGCCCTCCTCAAACGGGCTATTGCTTACGGCAACATTCAGCAATATGACCCCGCCGTAGCCGACTACAAGCGCATTTTAGACAAATACGGCGACTCCGAACAGGCCCAAAGCGCCCTGCTGGGCATTCAGAACACGCTGAACGATGCGGGTCGGCCTGAAGAGTTTTCGCAGGTGCTGGGTCAATACAAGAAAAGCAATCCGGGCAGTACGGATGTGGAGCGGGTTCAGTTCGAGAACGCCAAAAACATCTATGCCAACGAGAAATACGCACAGGCCATCCAATCGCTGCTGGCCTTTATGCAGGAGTATCCGGCCAGCCCCAGTACGAACGAGGCCCGATATTACCTGGCAGAATCGTACCGCCAGACTAACGACGCAGCCAATGCACTTCGTCACTATAATTTAGTCGTTACGGATAACAAATCGGACTATGTGGTTCGGGCGGCTACCCGTGCAGCCGAACTGGAAACGCAGCAGAAGAATTTCCCTAACGCCATTCGCAACTACCGGGTCATTCTAGCTAAGGCCAATGGCAAAGCCGAGCAGGTAGCGGCTCACTTAGGCTTGATGGACACCTATTTTGCCTATCCGAAACCCGACTCAGCCGCTGCCATTGCCCGTGAGGTCATTAGTGCAGGAAACGTGGTGCCCGGCGCTCAGAATCGGGCGCAACTGATGCTGGGCAAAGTGGCCTTCGGTAAAGGTGATTACAAAACCGCTCAGGCTGACTTTGACAAAACCATTACTCTCGCCAAAGATGTTAACGGAGCCGAAGCGCAATATCACCTCGGACTAATTCAGAACAAGCAGAAAAAGTACAAGGAATCTATTGCTACGCTGCTGAAATTCAACGAGCAGTTCAGCGATTTTGAATACTGGAAAGGCAAGGCCTTTATTCTCGTGGCCGACAACAACGTTGCCCTCGACGAAACGGCACAGGCCAAAGCCGTGCTAAATTCAATCATCGAAAACTCATCCGACGAAACCATTGTTGCTGAAGCCAAACAAAAGCTGGCGACGCTGGAGTCTAAAAATTAATGATGAATGATGAATGATGAATGATGAATGGCGAGTGATTTTGGCGTTATCCAATCATTCATCATTCATCATTCATCATTCCAAGTTCGTCGTACATCCATTATGATAGTACGCCCCCTACTCACCCTCACCCTGCTTTCCTTATCGGCTACGCTTTTCGCGCAACAGCCGAAGCCTACCCGTCCGGTCAAAGAGGGCGAAGTCGATAATCAGGAAATTACGGTCGAGAAAAGCCGCCGGATTGAGTTGCCACCCGCCAACCGGATTTTCAACAAGATTCCGTCCGTGAAGCCCTCCGCCGAACAACGAAAGCTGACGTATGAGTTCGAGGACCGGAAACTGACCATCGGCGACCCGAAAATTACGCCGAATGTGCTGTCTCCGGCCACTACGCAGCCCGACGATACGCCCGCCTACAGCAATTATGTAAAGCTGGGAGCCGGAAATTACAGTTCGTTTCTGGGAGAAGGATTTGTAGGCATCAATAACCTATCGAATCTTGCGCTGGAAGGGTCCGTGCGGCATTTATCATCGGGAATAGGGCCAGTTGATGGTAAGAACTCAGCCCAGAGCGATACGCGGGTGCGCGTGACGGGCAAATATTTAACCGATGCGTTCAAACTCCAGGCTGACCTCGGCTTCGACCGAAACGCCTATAATTTTTATGGCTATAGTCGCGAGTATGCCGCCCAACCGACCTTCAATCCAGACCTGATTAAGCAGCGACTGAATATTGTAAATTTTAAGGTTGGTATTGAAAACGCCAAGTCGGAAAACGCCATTGACTATTCGCTTCGCACGGGCATTACCTCCCTGCGCGACCGATTTAATGCGTCTGAAACCGATTGGGGCACCAACCTGAATGCATCGCTTGGTATCAGCGATAATTTCTTCGCGCTCGTTGCCGCCGACGCCTACGTAACGCAGCGTTCCGACGGGTCGATTGTTGACAACCGCAACCTGTTTCGGGTGAAGCCAACCTTTAAATACACGTCTTCAATTTTTACGCTAACGGGCGGTATCAATGCCGTCAATCAAACTGACCAACGGCAGGGCATCAACGAAACACGGGCCTTTCCGGTGGTCGATATTGACATAGCCCCAATCGGGAATATCCACGTTTTTGCCGGTGTCGATGGAGATATCAACCGAAATACACTCCGCTCATTACTATCTGAAAATAAGTGGCTTGCGTCCCAGGTTGTTTTAGCTAACACTGTTAAGTCGCTCGATGTTTACGGTGGTTCGAAGGGTGACATCGGGGGCGGGTTTTCCTACGAAGGTAAAGTGTCTTATGCCCGCTACCGCAACTTTTCGACCTTCAACAACACGGTGCCCGACACCACAAAATTCTTTGTGCTTTATGACGGAGGCATTTCAAACGTGCTGACCGTATCGGGGCAATTGGCCTATGCACAAAAAGACAAGTTTCGTTCTACGTTAAAAGCCAGCTTTTTCAACTACGGTCTCGACCGGCTCGAAGACGCCTGGGGGCGCCCCCGCACGACGGCCACCTGGACGAACTCGTACATCCTGAATAAAAAATTATTCGTAACAGCCGATTTGTATTTTTATGAGGGCATCAAAAACAAAAACTTTGCTTCCGGCATCATTTATACCCTAAAACCGATTTACGATGCCAACGTTAAAATTGACTATTTCTTAGGCAAGCAGGTATCGGCTTTCGTCTCGTTAAATAACATCTTCGGCCAGAATTACCAGCGGTATTTGTATTATCAGACGCAAGGGCTTAACTTTCTCGGAGGAATCAGTTATTCGTTCTAATCGCCACCCACTGCTTTATGGCTTCCATAAACGACTATCTCAAAAAGTTGCTGTATCAGTACGACTGCGTTGTTGTACCGGAGTTAGGAGCCTTCCTGACGCATTATCAATCAGCAGTCTTTACGGAAACCTCGGGTTTATATCTGCCTCCCCGCAAACGAGTCGCGTTCAATGAAGCCCTGCGCTTCGACGATGGCATTCTGGCCAACTACATTATGTTACACGAGCCGGTTACGCGTGAGGGCGCCCAAAAGCATATAAGTCTGTTCGTGAGTGAGTTATGGCAACAAGTCGAGCAAATCGGTCGCTTTGAACTGGAAGGTGTCGGCACGTTCACGCAGAATGAAGAAAGTCGTTTACAGTTCGCGCCCAGCCTACGCCATAACTTTTTTGGCGAAGCCTATGGCATGAGTGCCCTGTCAGTGCAGTTCGCGAATCAGCAAGCCCTGCCAGAACCCGTCCTCGAAGCTGTCCCAGTTACAGCACTCGGACCTGTACTGGTTCGGGAAGAAGACACGACGCTAACGCCCTATCGTCCGGCTCGTACCTATTGGCGGGCGGCTGCGATTGCTGTACTGGTCGGTTCGTTAGGGGCTATTAGTTATTTCTCTGTAATTCAACCGGGGCAACCGTTCCAAAGCAGCCTTTCCCCCGCCGACCTACTGCGCGTTCCTGCTTCGTGGTTCGAGCGACCTGTTGAGCTAAAGTCAGAGCCAAAGGTGGTTGCAACACCCAAAATCACGCCTGTAACTCTTGAGCAGACAAATATAGCGACTGCACCGCCCGTAGAGCCAGTTAAGCCTACACCAAATAAAGTAGTTACTGAGCCTGCTGAGGTTAAAGTAAAACTTGAAGCAGCCCCGGTTGCTAAGCCAGCCATTATCCCGGAGAAGGTTGCACTACCCGCAGTTAAACCGGTTCGCACAGGTCCGCATTATACGGTGATTGCCGGTGTTTTTTCAAGCAAGCGGAATGCACTCAAATTAAAGCGTCAGCTACGGAAAGCAGGTTATGCGGATGCCTTCGTCATTATGCCCGGCCGCAGACAAAAAGGTTTCTATAAGGTAGCGGCTGCGGGTTCTGCTATTCGTGAGGAAGCTATTGCCAAAATGGCCGCTATCAATGAACTGGCTGGTTCAGGATCGTGGATATTAAAGAATTAGAAAAAATTATCCTATAAAGAAGACCGCTCTTTCTGGCGGTCTTCTTTATATCCGTGAAAAACAAAAACAGCCCCTACTTTCGCAGGAGCCGTTTTGCACTTATAAGCAAACAGGAACGTTAACCCAGATACGTCTTCAACGCCTTCGACCGTGAAGTGTGGCGAAGCCGACGAATGGCTTTCTCTTTTATCTGCCGAACCCGTTCGCGGGTCAGGTTAAATTTCTCGCCAATTTCTTCGAGCGTCATGGCGTGTTCGCCGTTCAGACCGAAATAGAGCGTAATGACATCGGCCTCACGTTGCGTCAGCGTCGAAAGGGCGCGTTGTACTTCTTTCCGCAGCGAGTCGTTAATCAGGCCCGAATCGGGTTTGTCTTCACCGTCGTTTTCGAGTACGTCAAGCAGGCTGTTTTCTTCGCCCTGCACAAAGGGCGCATCCATCGACACATGCCGACCCGAAATCTTGAGTGTATCGACCACTTCAGCCGCCGAAATTTCCAGCACGGCAGCCAGTTCTTCTGGCGACGGTTCGCGCTCAAACTTCTGCTCCAGATCGGAGAACGTTTTGGAAATCTTATTCAGCGATCCCACCCGGTTCAGCGGCAGGCGCACAATCCGCGACTGTTCCGCCAGCGCCTGCAAAATCGACTGACGAATCCACCAAACGGCATAAGAAATAAATTTAAATCCGCGCGTTTCGTCAAACCGTTGGGCGGCTTTAATCAAACCGAGGTTCCCTTCGTTGATCAAGTCACCCAGCGAAAGGCCCTGATTCTGGTATTGTTTGGCTACTGACACCACAAAGCGCAGGTTCGCCTTTGTGAGTCGTTCCAGCGATAATTGGTCGCCTTCGCGTATTTTTTGGGCCAGCGTTACTTCCTCGTCGGGCGTAAGCAGGTCCACTTTACCAATCTCCTGCAAGTACTTGTCTAACGACTGACTTTCACGGTTGGTAATCTGTTTTGAAATTTTTAGCTGTCTCATAATCCGTTGTCCCCGGTGGAATGACTATATAACGCTACTATTTGACGTTACATTACACGAAAAAGTAACAATGACTTACGCATTTTTGTTCTCTGGTTTCGGCAGGAGAACTTTACGCGACAGGCGATACTTTCCGGTCTTTTTATCAATGTCGATCAATTTTACGGTCACCTCTTCTCCTACCTGTAGAACACCATCCATTGTCTCCAAACGTTCCCACTTTATCTCGGAAATGTGTAAAAGACCATCCTTGCCGGGCATAAATTCAACGAAAGCACCGAACGGTTGAATCGTTTTCACTTTACCGACATAGGTCTCGCCAATTTCTGGTACGGCCACAATGCCTTTCACACGCGACACGGCTTTGTCCATGCTTTCCTTGCTGGTCGCAAAAATGCTAACCCAACCGGCATTGTCGTGCTCGTCGATGTTGACAACCGCACCCGAATCTTTCTGAATGTCCTGAACGACTTTACCACCGGGTCCAATGACGGCTCCAATCTGGTTGGTGTCGATCTTGATAACTACGGCACGCGGGGCATGAGGTTTCAGATCGGCACGAACGTCGGCAATACCTTTCTTCATTTCGCCGAGGATGTGCAAACGACCAACGCGGGCCTGTTCCAGTGCCTGAGCCAGCACTTCATACGACAGACCATCTACTTTCAGGTCCATCTGGCAGGCTACAATTCCTCTTTCGGTGCCCGTTACTTTAAAATCCATGTCGCCGAGGTGATCTTCGTCGCCGAGAATGTCTGACAGTACGGCATACTTCTCACCGTCTGAAATCAGGCCCATCGCAATACCCGCAACCGGCGCTTTAATCTTAATCCCGGCATCCATCAGCGCCATGGTTCCGGCGCAAACCGTTGCCATAGACGAAGACCCATTCGATTCCAGAATATCGGAAACGACCCGAATCGTGTACGGATTGTCTTCATCAGGTGGCAACACTTTCTTCAGCGAGCGGTGGGCCAGATTGCCGTGACCAATTTCGCGCCGACCGGCTCCCCGGTTCGGTTTCACTTCGCCCGTCGAAAAGCCGGGGAAGTTGTAATGCAACAGGAATTTAGCGTATCCCTGGTACATAGTCTGATCCACAATCTGCTCATCGGTTTTCGTACCGAGCGTGGCCGTTGTCAGTGATTGGGTCTCGCCACGGGTGAACAACGCCGAACCATGCGGGCCGGGTAAAATACCTGCTTCAGCCGAAATGGGGCGAATTTCATCTAATTTTCGGCCATCCAACCGAACCCGTTCATCCAGCACTAACCGGCGGGATGCTTCCCACTCCAGGTCATGGAAGTAGGTTTTAATCAGGCCAACATTTACCTCCGATCCTTCGGGAAACGAAGCTATATATTCATCACGAATAGCCTTAGCTGCTTCAGAACGCCCTTTTTTGCTGGGATTCTGCTTACCGACAGACGCATATATTTTGTCATACGTTGCTGCCCGAACAGCCGCCCGAAGGTCTTCGTCGTGCGTTTCGTGATTGTATTGCCGTTTCTCGATTTTACCGACTTTAGCTTCCAGTTCTTTCTGGGCCTGGCACTGCACTTTAATAGCTTCGTGAGCAGCCCTGAGGGCCTCCACGACCTCGGCTTCCGAACATTCGTTCATTTCGCCTTCCACCATGCAGATATCTTTTTCCGTAGCCGCCACAATCAGGTCGATAGTAGCGCGCTCAATATCAGCCGTTTTGGGATTAATCTGGTACTGACCATCAATTTTGGCAACCCGTACTTCCGAGATAGGGCCGTTAAAGGGGATGTCCGATACAGCTAAGGCCGACGAAGCGGCCAGCGCAGCCAGCGCATCGGGCTGAACTTCGGGGTCTGCCGAAATCAAGGTGATTATGACCTGCGTGTCGGCATGGTAGTTATCCGGGAAGATAGGCCGCAGAGCGCGGTCTACTAAGCGGCTAATCAGGATTTCGTGATCGCCTAACCGACCTTCGCGCCGTTGAAAACTGCCCGGAATTCGACCAGCCGACGCAAATTTCTCTTGATAATCAACAGATAAAGGCAGAAAATCAACGCCTTCTTTGGCTTCTTTACTTGAAACAACGGTGGCCAACAGCATCGTGTCGCCTAACCGTACAACCACCGCTCCGTCGGCCTGTCGGGCCATTTTTCCGGTTTCGATGGTAATTTCCCGCCCGTCGGGCAGCGCAACGGATTGCGTGGTGATTTGAAACATACAACAGATTTTGAATACGTCTTCTTACAGCTTTGAACCGCTCAGGTGGTCGGGGCACCCATTTTATTGGCCGACATTTTGTTTCGTTTATTGATAAAGGCTTTCACCACATCCCTGTAGAAACAACAAAAATGAGGGAATCTACTGTGTGGTAGATTCCCTTTTTGTGAAGTGGCCCGATTACTTCCGTAGTCCCAGGTCGGCCAGAATCGCCCGGTATCGGGTGATATCTTTTTGCTGAAGGTAGGTCAGCAACCGCCGACGTTTACCTACCAATTTTAAAAGACCCAGTTGAGTGCCGTAATCGTGCTTATGTACTTTCAGGTGCTCAGTTAAATGACTGATCCGGTACGTGAACAGCGCGATCTGGGATTCGGCCGACCCCGTATCGGTTGCGCTTTTGGCATGACCCGAGGTGGAGAATATCTCCTGCTTTTTTTCGGTCGTTAGATACATCTTCAGACAGCTAATTTGATTGAAAAAATTAAATTCGGGTGCAAAGATAGTGAAAAAAGTCGTAAGTCAGCAAGTCGTAAGTAGCTGACGCGGCAGTAATATTCGTGCATCAGCCACTTACGACTTGCTGACTTACTGACTTACCACTTGCATACCACTTCCGTTTGAGTCGTTCCCAAGCAATTATATACACATCCTTGTCGAACAGGCGCGAATCGTGCCGGGCACGCTGCATCAGGAACAGCCCAATCGGAAACAGGACGATATTGGCCATCCAGGCACCAATTGGGACCCAGAGCAGGCCTTCTTTCGCATACTTATCACCCACAATGGTCAGTACATAGAGGAAAATGAAGAAGACAATCGCAATGAGCACGGGAACGCCAAATCCACCTTTTTTAATAATAGCGCCCATTGAGGCCCCAATTAGAAACATAACGAAAATGGAAACTGCCTGCGTAAATTTATGCTGTGCTTCTAACTGATATTTCCAGACGTTCTTTTCTTTTTCGGTTAAGTACGTGACGTTGGAAGTGGAGTACGACAGGATGTTCTGCGCCTGACTCAAGGCCGCCTGCGCCAGATCATGTTGAGAAATTGTCTGTTTTTTCAACAGCGAGTCGATCCATTTGCCTTCGGGTATATTCTTTTGTTTAATGATCGCGTCGGATTTAAACTGGTAATTATAATACTGCCGCGAGGTACTGGCTACACTCAGGCTTGTGTTGGTATAATCTTTCCGCAGCGAATCGGTCAGATTGGAAAGCTCCCGAAGGTCTTTCATGTACTCATGGTACTCAAACTGGTTCTCGTCCGTCCGTTTGATACCAAACGATTCAAGGCTAATCACAAGCCGATAGTCCTTGAACCCGTTCCGCATAAACTGGGCACCCTGAGCCGGATTACCAGTACCGGCAAAACTAACGGCGCTGTTGTCAGAATACTCCTGATAATCGTTGCCGTTAAAAAGCTGAAAGACAAGATAAGTGCGGTCTTTATCAGTGTACATTCGCCCCGAATCGGCCAGGATAATTTCGCGATTGCCGGACTCAAGGCCACTCGTCGGATGTTTATAAATTACTAATCCCTTCAATAAATCCCCGTTTTTGCTGTCTTTTGGCCCTTTAATTTTATGGTCTACTTTAATGCTATAGCCCGGCAAATCGTTATAGAAAATACCTTCTTTCAGGTTCAGCGTAGCTTTGGCAGTTTTAATATCGTAGAGTAGACTATATCCTTTAAGGTTGGCCCAGGGGGCTACCGAGTTATTGAACCAGAATGAAAACGCACTAATAACAACGGCGACGATTAGCAGTGGACGCATGGCTCGTGTGAGCGAAATACCAGCGCTTTTGAGCGCTGTTAACTCAAAAAATTCGCCCAGATTACCAAACGTCATCAACGATGAAAGCAGCACAGCTAATGGCAGCGCAGTTGGAATGGTTAGTAAAGCGAAGTAGAAAAGAAGCCTGCCGAACGTGGTTAAATCGAGGTCTTTAGAAACGAATTCGTCGATGTAAAACATCAGGAGTCGCATCAGAAAAATAAAGATGACGACCCCGAGTGTTAAAAAAAACGGCCCCCAAAACGAGCCGAGTACTAATTTATCAATCTTTTTCATTCTGATGTATAATGTACAATGAACCGTGCGGGCGGTCCCGAATGGATAATGCCACTATCGAGTAAACGAACCATTATACATTTTACATTGTGGATTAACCATTTTTAACTTCCCACAATTTCCTTCAGCTTATCCATTAAACCATCCCAAAGGTCTTTGAGTTCTTCTTCATCGGTCGTGCTGGAGTAGTCGGTTATTCGCAGGAAAGTTGACTGAGTTAGTTCAGACTGATCGACGCGAAAATCTACGTAATTGTTATCAGAGCCATTCTCAGCAGTGTCTAAAAACTCAAATCTGACCCCTTTATTTTGCCGCATCGATACCTGCCGGGCAATATGGCTTTCGTTGTCCCACTGAAAATCAAACCGTTGTTCGGGCATTGTATTTACCTTACTGGCAAACCACTGCGACAGCCCGGATGCGGTGCTGACGTAAGGAAACAGCATTTTGGGAGAGGCCCGAAGCTCATATTCGGTAATGAATTTATATTTCTCCATAATTTTATTCTACTATAAACAGGGGGTCATGGGCAAAGGTAAACGATTTTTTTTGCGAAAGTCAACGCCATTTTTTGCCTCAAGCCGATTTTTCCTTACTTTTGTGGTATCAAATCCGGCGGGGTAGCTCAGATGGTTAGAGCGTAGGATTCATAACCCTAAGGTCGGCAGTTCGATCCTGCTCCCCGCTACCACTTTTCGTCTTCCCTCTGGGTAAAAAAAGGCTGACCTATATCATTCAATAGGCCAGCCTTTTTCTTTAATTCAATACAAACAGTCAGGCGCTGGCTACTATTATCGAATTGGTTTGACCAAACGAGATTGATTGAATTGACGCTTGATCTGGCGATTTTCGGCCCGCAATCGGGCGATTTCACGCTGCTGCCGGGCATCCCACTGGTCGGCTTCAATAAGATAGAGGGTTAATTCTTCAATTTTAGCCAGTAGCAATGCATCGGTCTGGTGAAGATCGTTGCCTCGCTCAACCATCTCCTGCGCCGAGGGGACACCGGGCAGGTGTTTATGCGTCTGAATATGTTGCTCAACCTGCTTCAGCGTAAGTAACTGATAACCAGAACTCAACACATGATCGCTCCACTCAGTCGTATTCTTGACGGCCACTTTCACTTTCTCGGTGAGAATTCCCTGACTAACCAATAAGTTATAGTTAGCCACTTCGTTACTAACCACTTGCCCAATAGCCAGTACCCAGTTGGAACTGCTATATAAAGCACCAGTCCGGCGCTCCCAAAGCCCTTCGTCCGACGCCCCCACCCGGCCGCCACTACTATAATTAGCCAGCACGACATCGCCTGTGGCCGCAACGGTCAGGAACTTGCTGGCATTCAGACTGGTACTGCTGGTCGAGGTGAGGTTGGTCAGCCGGAGGCCAGACGTGCCACTGGTGCTGCTAACCAGTTCCAACTTAGTTGCCGGTGCAGAAGTCCCCATGCCTACATTCGTTCCATTACCCAGCATAATGGCATTACTGACAGAGGTTTTGGCGTTGGCACCGAGCGCAGTAGTGTTGCGTAAGATGCCGACACCCGCATCGGCCCGATAGCCTAAGAAGGTATTAAAGGAACCATCATTGGGGTAGTTTCCTGAATTTGACGTGTTCGCCCGGCCCGACTCGGCCCCAATGGCTACGTTATTAAAGCCATTAACATTCTCTCCCGAGCCGGCATTAGTGCCCAAATACACATTATAGCTCCCACTGGTATTGTTTGTTCCGGCACTGGTGCCCAGAAAGAAATTGCCCGATCCATTCCGGTTGCCACTACCCGAATTAGCGCCCAACATGATGTTAGCAATGCCGACGTTGTTGTTCAACCCCGCCTGAAAGCCAACGCAGGTGTTGTATTGAATCGATCCAGTCACAATTCCCCCACCCGCATTATACCCTATGAAGGTATTAGCGGTCCCCTGCGTATAATACCCGGCCTTAGCACCCACAAAAGTATTGGCCGTAACATCGTTGCTTCTGGCATTCAAACCAGCGTTATGCCCAACGAACAGATTGTCGTTAGTTAACGTCCCGGAGCCCGCATTAAAGCCCAGATAGGTCGCGTGCACACCCGTTATGTTTTGATTACCAGCCGTTGCTCCGACACTGGTATTGCCAGAAGCAACATGATTACCGTAGTAGGCGGCTACGGCAAAGCCAATAAATGTGTTTTCGGCCCCTGTCGTATTTTTACTGCCGACATTGCTCCCAAAGAAGGTATTTCGCCCCCCCGTAGAATTGAATTGTCCAACACCCGCTCCGCCAAACGTGTTATCGGATGCGCTGGTTAGGGTGGAGGCCGACATACCGGCCCGAACGCCGATCAAGGTGTTCCGCTCGCCGGGAGTGGCCGATGCGGGTGATGTGATAACTAAGTTGGTCTGCGCCATCGCCACGTTGGTCGATAGTAATCCCGCCAGCCAGTAGAATAATATTCGCATAATGGTTCTGGTTTAAACTGGGCTATTTACCGACGCTTGGCCAATTGTTTTTTGATGTGTTGATTTTCGCGCCGAAGTTGCGCGAGTTCCTGCTGTTGCCACTTATTCCGACGACGTGCTTCAAGTGTGTAAAGCGTCAATTCTTCAATTTTAGCCAGCAACAAGGCATCGGTCTGATGGAGATCATTGCCCCGCTCAACCATCTCCTGCGCCGACGGCACATCGGGTAGATGACGGCGTGTCTGGATGTACTGAGCGACCTGCTCCAACGGACGAAGAGGATACGATTTATCGAATACCGCATCCCGCCATTCACTGGTATTTTTCACCGCCACCTTGATGCGTTCGGTTAGAATCCCTTTGCTTACATACAGATTATACCCAACCGGCATCTGGCTAATTTCCTGACCGATAACAACAGCTTGGTTAGTACGGCTTTGCAGATACCGGCCGTTCTGCTCCCAGAATGAGTCGGCAATCCCGATTCGGCCGCCACTGCTGTAATTAGCCAGGACCACATCCCCACTGGCATTAACGGTGAGAAATTTGCTGGCGTTGAGGCTGGTGCTGCTGGCGGAGGTGAGGTTGGTCAGCCGGAGGCCAGACGTGCCACTGGTGCTGCTCACTAATTCCAGCTTAGCTCCCGGAGACGATGTTCCAATGCCTACATTGACATTGTCGCCCAAAACCAGTGCATCACTTATGGCTACTTTTGCATTGGCGCCGATGGCCGTCGCGTTAGTCAGGTTATTGGCGGTGGCATCAGCCCGAAAGCCCAAAAAAGTGTTGGTCACTCCGCCGATATTGCCCTTCCCACTCTCGAAACCAATAGCCACGTTGTTATCGCCATTAACCCCTACGCCATTGCCCGAGTTGGCTCCCAGATATACATTGAAGCCACCGCTGCTGTTTCCCCCGCCCGAATTGTCGCCCAAGAAAAAATTGCCGGTACCCGTCGAGTTGATCGAGCCAGCATTGGTACCAATCATGATGTTGGAGTTACCCGTTGTGTTTGCGGCTCCGGCCTGAACGCCAATCAGCGTGTTAAATTGGCCCGTGTTACCAACCCCTCCCCCGGCCCGGTAGCCCAGAAAGGTATTCGATGCCCCGGTTGCGTATTGCCCGGCCAACGGACCAACATACGTGTTGTTGTTCGTGTACTGGCTCTGCTGCCCCGCCTGATACCCCAGGAAGGTGTTATAGCCACCACCAATATTGGCATTGCCCGATTGATACCCCAGAAAGGTATTGGCGATACCGCTTACGTTTTTTTCCCCAGAGAATGTGCCGACAAATGTATTTTCCCCACCCGTCGTATTGGTCGCTCCGGCCGACATCCCGACGAAGGTGTTGTTGTTTCCGCCGATATTCATATTCCCGGCTTTACTGCCCAGAAACGTATTCTGCTTACCATCAGTGTGGGCATGACCAGCGCCATAGCCTACAAACGCATTGTCGTTACCGGTTAGCGAGGAGTTGCCGGCGTCAATGCCGACCAGTATATTCTGATAGCTGGGCGTGGAGGAACCGGGGCTGGTGAGTACTAAGTTTGTTTGGGCTGAGGCTGCACCAGCAAGCACTAACAAACTGGCTGTCAAGTAGATATTCGTTCGCATACGTGAGTTATTGTGCTAAAAAGTTTAGTATTAGCCTGATAAGTCATAAATGTGAACATTCTTTACCAGCAGAGACGAAAATTGAGCTATTTACCCAATTTTTCTATTAAATGGTCACTCCTTTTATAACCTCTTCTATCTGCATTCGAGAGCTTTTCAGTAATCTATTCTTCACCTACTTTACCATCACGGTAAAATCAGTATCCAAATCCGATGTTCCGGGCGTAGCGGTCCCATTCTTTACATTCGGTTGGTGACGCAACACTACCTTCAATTTACCGGAACCTACAGCTCCGGTTTTTATTTCTGTTGTAAGCCCAATGGGATACGGCCCCGGCGACGGGTTAGTGTCTTTATCAGTCAGCGTTACGGTTAATAGGGTCGCGGGTGTAGGCGTATAGACGAACAGGTGTTCGTTGGCTTTTTCCTTAATTTCCAGTGTGGCATCCAGGGCGGGTGTTTTGGTTTTATCGAGCAGTAACACCACGCCCGTGTAAGTCGTATTGGCTTTTAGGTTCAGCGTAGCTTTGCTGAAATCGGCGGTGGAGTTCAGATTATCGACGGTGGCCGTAACGACCTCGATGGGCGTAGCTTTATTGGTTAGAGTGAGCGTGGCGGTGGTGATGGCTTCGTTATCATCCGTTGGGGCCACATTTTGTTCATCGTTCTTACAGGCGCCAGCCAGTAATATAACACACGCCAGCCAGATGGATTGTTTTGTCAGGGTATTCATAGCAATTTACATTTAGAGCGTTTAACAGGTTGTTATTGAACAGATTATGACTGTTTCGTAAAGCCAAAGGGCAGTTTAAGTTTCAGCAGGATGTTCCGGCCCGGCTCATCGGCGAAGTACCGGAATCGATTCAGATAATCGCGGTAGGCTGTGTTTGCCAGATTGGTTCCGCTCAGGATTACGCTTACCGGATGCCTGCCTACCTGAGCCATAAAACCCAGTTCGGCCCCTACCAGAAAATAGGCCGGTGGCGGAGCCGCAAAATCGCCCGTGAAAATGAGCTGCCCATTTTCCGGCCGGGTCGTTACAGCCGGAGCACGATTTTGCCGGGCCACATATAACCCACTTAGCGATACATACAGGTCCGACAGTTTTCCCCACTTCGGCCAGTCGTACCGCAAACTATTATCGGACCGATTGGCCGGAATAAAGACGAGATATCCCCGGTCGGTATGATTGTAGGCGAACAGCAGGGAATTTTTGGTCATTAGCGTTAGCCGGTCGGTTAATTTATAATTCAGGGTGGCATCAACACCCCGGAACGTCGCCCGCACCTGCGTGTAGGTATACGACGGAAACGCCCCGCGCTGCCGCACAATGGGGACCGAATCGGGTTTGAGATAGATGTAGTTGTTGATGAGGTTATTATAAACACCAATTTCCCCGCTCAATCGCTTGCCAGCATAGGCCACTACCAGGTTTCCGTTATACGCCTGTTCAGGCTGGAGATTCGGGTTGCCCCGCTCGTAGGCAACGGCGCTCTGATGCAAGCCATTGGAATATAGATCAGCTACATTGGGTACCCGCCAGGCTGTGCTCAGGTTGGCGGTTAATGTCAAATCCGGCCGAAGTTGGTAGGCTACGCCCAGCGAACCATTGGCATTCTGCCAGTCGTGGGTTTCATTATAGGTTTTCTTCGTGGCTTCGTCCAGAAAATACGCCCGCAGCCAGCGATAGTCGTAGCGCAGTCCGGCTTCTAATGTCCATCGGTTAAGGGCATACCGTTCGATGGCAAACAGGCCCGCGCCATAGTTTCGGAAATTCGGAATCAAGAACAGGTATTGGCGCACATTTCCCTGCGTAATACCGTTGAAACCAACACTGCCCGACCATTGCCCGGCGGATTTGGTTTTGACAGGGGCATGTTCCCAAACTAAATCAACCGTCTGCGATTCCAGTTTGAGGTATAATTCAGGGGTAAGTACTCCGCTAAACGATACATAGTCATACTCCCGGCGCTGGTTTTGCTGCCAGGCGTAGGTAGCCGTCAATTCGCCCCCTTTCTTCGTGTGCAGATGAGCACGCACCTTTAGCAGTTCGTGCTGGACGTCCTGATAGGGCCGGTTCAGCGCGTATGAAAAACCGGGCTGCGATAGTGGCTCCGGGCGTTGAATGGCCGCGTATAAATCGGCGAGACTGCTTACCTGAGCGCCCGTAAACAGACCAATTTTTGTGTCAAAACGGCTGTAAAATACCTCGGCGCCCCAATTTCGGTGGTCGTAATGCACATCGCCCGAAAGGTTATTTTCGTGGTAACTGGTATTTTCAAGATAGTAGTTGGGTGTGCGGACGTAGCCCGACCGTTTCAGCGTTCCCTGCAACCGCCAGCTCAGGCCGGTTAATTTTTTACCGAAAGCGCCTTCCAGCATACCCGATGCCACGCCTAAACCGCCATTGGTTCCCCCCACAACGTTTACTTCACCGGCTATACCCTGTTGTGTCGGCATGGCTTTGGGTTCGATTAAAATCACGCCACCGATGGCATCGGAGCCGTAGCGAATGCTCGCAGCCCCTTTAATCACCGTTAGCCGCGATGCCAGAAACTGATCGACCTGCGGGGCATGTTCAGTACCCCACTGCTGATCCTCCTGCCGAATGCCATTGTTGAGAATGATAATTCGGTTGCTGTACAAACCATGAATAACTGGCTTGGAGATACTTGGGCCGGTTTGAATGGAATACAAGCCCGTGAGCGCTTTCAAACTCTCGCCCAGCGACTGTCCGCGCGTTTGGTCGAGGGCGGCACCAGCCAAACTCACCTGGGTTTGAAGCAATTGCTGAGCCTCCGAGCGGTGTTCAGTCACAACAACTTCCTGCAAGGTCTTGCTGTCGGGCACTAACTGAATAGGGGGCAGTTTGACGATAGAATCCTGTTCAACCACTGTCGAAACCGATATTGACTTATAGCCAATATATTGACAATCAATCGTATAACTTCCACTACACAGACCGTCAAGCTGAAAAAACCCGGCAGAATCGGCAACGGCCCCGGTTTTGAGTTCACGCACATATACGGTAGCCCCAGGTAATGATTCCCGATTCTCGTTCGTCAAAATCTGGCCTTTTATCACACCCCGGCAAGGAATCGACTGTGCCCAACCAACAGACATAGCCCACCATACTAACCAGATAAACAGACTGGCTTTCCCAAAACTACACATTCTTCTCTCCGACGAATTGGCTAATCAACTAACCAGGAAACGCAATTTATGCAACAATGTTGCAATAATAAGCAATAACTTCGGATTTCACCTTACTGTTTCAGATACCAGATAAAAAAATAACCTGTCGGGATGGTGCCCCAGGAACACATAATGTAAAAAGCCACTGATTATCAGCGGCTTTTTGTGCTAATCGTTCTGTCGGTTTAATGTAATACCTCAAACACCAGTTCGCGCAGAATATCGCTCTCGCTCATCGTCGGCGCGTCGATGCCTTTGCTTTGCGCGTCGGCCCGGCGGATGGCGTGAATGATAGCCGCTACTTTGGGCAGGGGAAAGGTGCGGGCGGCAGAGAGGTAATCTTTCACAAAAAACGGATTGACGCCCAGCAATGGGGCCAGTCCTTTATCGGTTTGGTCTTTGGAGGCCTGCACCAGCAGCACCTTACTGAAATAGCCAAACAACTGCGCCAGAATGACAACTAACGGGTTGTCTTTGGGGTTGCGCCCGAAATAATCGACAATCTGGTTGGCTTTCACCACATCGCGCTGGGTGAGGGCTTTTTGCAGTTCAAATACGTTGTATTCTTTGCTGATACCGACCAGCCGCTCCACCGTAGCGGCCGAAATTTCTTCGCCAACGTGCAGATTGATCAGAATTTTGTCGATTTCGCCCGCTAAGCGTTTGAGGTCGTTGCCGATATGGTCGGCTAAAAGCTGGCAGGCTTTCGGGCTAACCTTTGCGCCCTGTTCGCGGCAGTACTCCCCTACCCAATCGGGTATTTTGTTATCGTACAGCTTCTTAACGCCCAGTAGTTTCCCTTTTGCTCCAAACGCTTTTACCCACGATTTGCGTTCATCGAGGGCTGGTTTACCCTCTTCCCGCACATAACACAGCATCAGAATGGTGCTGGGTAAGGGATTCAGGGCGTAATCTTCAAACAGCGTCTGCGCCGATTTATCGCCAATACCGCCCATTTGCTGCGCTTCCTTCACCAGCACCAACTGCCGTTCGGCCATGAACGGGTAGCGCCGGGCGTAGTTTAGCACGGCCCCGGCGTCGGTATCTTTTCCAAACAACACAAACTGATTAAAACCGCGTTCGGCTACCGGCACGGCCACTTTTTCGAGTTCGTCGGCAATGCGGTCGAGGTAATACGGTTCGTCGCCATGAATGAGGTAAACGGGAGCAATGCGCTTGTTGCGGATATCTTTCAGCAGCGCGTCAACGGCAGGAATCAAAATGTGGTTTGTGGTTTGTGGTTTGTAGTGAGCGGGCACAATACCGCCACAGCTACAAACAGATTAAGGACACAAAAATAGGGCTTAATAAACACTTCTGCCGGATGATGCGGTCAGGATATTTACCAGACAGTGCTCTTGCTATCTGTGCTGGCGATGAGTGGCCTACTTTGGTGTACGACTATTTCCGTATATTTAGCCTAAACCATCATGACGGATGGGTTTATAAAGAAAAAGACTGGCCGCCCAAAGGTATTATAGAACCGGGGGACCGCTCGTTTACCATAGTATACGCCCTCTATCATCCCTCTCCTAATGCTCCCTTATTTTCCCTTTGGCCAGCAGTTTAACGACAAAATGGGCACTTATCCTTTGTCCAAGAACGACCGGCTGATTGAGATCGACGCGCATTATCTGGCAGAAGTCCCGCTCAAACGGGAGTTATTAGCCGAATTGCCAGACTATTATTTCCAGGCATTACCGGGACATGAAACAGCCCAGTGGGAGGTTTTGGAATTAGTTCTACAAAACATGACCCGCTTCTCACCCGAACACTTCAGTTATCGGCAGGAAGGCAACCAATGCCACTGGCATAATCACCTAATCAATGAAGAAATAACGTTTACGCCGGGCGATACCGAAACCCTGCCCTACGCTCCTCTTGACTGGGTTGGTCGGCAGGTGCAGGAAGACCTGATTATCCTCGCTGGTGACGATGCTTCGCTGGTGGCCGGGCAGCTTTGTTTTGCCAATGACTGGTGTCTGGATAAAAAAATGGGTCTACCCTTCTGGCAGATTCACGCGCCCATTGTGCCGATTGTGGAACCCATGATGCGGGCTGCCCAGAAATTCATGGAACGGCTGGCCGTTGGTCGCCCGGTTTGGCGCACGAACTGGAGCATGAAAATAACCAACCAGTTAGACATGTCCAGCCGTCATACGTCCGCGCTCAACCAACTCCTTGCCGACCGGCTTCCCTACCTCACTCCCGAAACTATTGGCGATCAACTATACATTCGCTCCGAGCGGCAAACCCTCACCCGGCTTCCCCGCTCAGGCGCCATCCTGTTCGGCATTCATACTTACCAGAATCTGCTGGCTAACGAAGTAGCCACCCGGCCCGGTGCTGCCAACCGGCTGGCGCGGGTGTTTGTTACCACCCCACCCGCCATGCTTGCTTACAAAGGGATGACCCAATTTTTGCCCACGCTGCTTCAGTACCTGAACGAAGCGGATAAACTGAAGGAGTTGAAGACTGATTAGTCAACTACCGGATAGTCCTTGTCAATCCAGTCGGTTTTCAGGTTTTTGGCCAGATTCAGGAGCTTGTGATTTTTGAAGCCCATTTCGTTGAGTTTCGTAAAGGCCGGGCGCACATTCGGGCATTTCGCGAACGGGCAGCAGCCACAGTAAATCACAATAGCCCGGTCTCTCGGCTCTTTACTTAGCAGCTTCTCTAATTTCGCCAGGCTTTCAGCTTCTCCGGCTGGGCCAACACCTACCGATGTTTTAATGGAAGCGGCAGGACCAATGCTGATGATGAGTGGCTTAACCACATCAGGGCTGGTGATGGTGGCGGCTAAATCGGCGGGTTCGAGAAGTTGGTCGGGTCGCCAGGGTTCGGCGTTTTTCCAGCTAACCTGAGCGATGAGCAGGCCAAAAAGCACGGCTACGAGAGGCAGGCCGACGCGAATAATCGGGAAACGGATTGCTGATGAGTTCATAAGTTAGCAAGCAACGATGTGCGTATTTGATGAATGTGTTCAACCAAAGCGGGCCAAAAATACCGAAAATGCCCCGCAATCTGGTCGTAATAATCCGTAAAATCGGCAATCGCCGTATCCAATCCCGACGGGTAGGCCGTTCGGCGGGAAACGCCTTTGAGCGACCGGTCGATTCCTTCCGCAAACTGATAGTTCGTGACCCAGTCTTGCCGAATCATGTAATCGGTCATACGCGCGGCAGGGAGTGGCAGGCGGGCTATATTCGCCTGTAATGTCTGATAGAAATAGGGTACGAACTCAGTTAGTCGTTCGCCCGTTAGCGGCAGAAAATTAACCGCCAGAAAATGGTCAAAGAAAATATCGACAGCAGCACCGGCATACTTGTGGCAGCGCGGGTGCAGCAAATCGCGCACAGCGGCCACGTCGGGGTGGGCATCGGTGAACGTATCGATGGCACGGTGCAGCCGAACGCCCGCCACCTCGCCCCGCGTCAGGTGATGACGCGGGCTTTCGGGGTCGCCTTTAATGAAATCGCCAATGAAATTACCAATTATTAACTCCGTATTTCGCCCCGACAGATACGCGTGTGCCAGAATATTCATGGCACCGGATTGGTAAAGGACGATTCATCGTCCGGCGTGGACTGGCTGGACGCATATCGTTCGACCGTTACGCCAAACCTACTCAGAAAGTCAACGCCCTCGTCGGATGGAATGCCCTTATACTCAGCGTAGGAATTCAGGTAAACCACCCGCGCAATTTTCATGCTGTAAATAATCCGGGCGCAGGCAATGCAGGGCGACAGGGTCACATAAATCGTAGCTCCTTCAATTTCAGAGCCATTTTTGGCGGCATACAAAATTGCGTTCTGCTCGGCATGAAGGGCCAATGAACACGAGCCTTTGGAATCGCGGGGACAGCCCACTTCAGGAAATTCCTCGTCGCAGTTGTGCGTGCCTGCCGGGGGGCCGTTGTAACCAATGGAAATAATGCGGGTATCGCGGGTGAGCACTGCCCCTACCTGCGCCTTGATACAGTGCGACCGCTTGGCTAAGTTGACGGCCAGGTCCATAAAAATATCATCGAAGCGCGGCTTGGTAATCATTGGTTTGGCATGGAAACGTGGGGAATCAATTATCGGTAACATTCGGTAAAGATACAGTCCCGCCTAAGCAATAGTAAGTAAATCGGGCAATTTACCTGGTAAATGTCACTAATCACCTGAAAAAATATCAAAAGGCATAGTTTTTGCTTTTCTTTTCATGTGACCATGCGATTTAACGAACCACATTTCATGCATTATTTTTCTCTGCTCTTTTTAAACTGCCTACTTGCTTTTTCTGCCTTTTCTCAGTCCATTATTTATGTCACGCCTTCGGGTGCAGGAACCAACTCTGGTGCTTCCTGGACAAACGCCCTCCCCGGCCCCCAGTTAGCCAGCCGGATAGCCACTGCTTCCACCGGTACCCAATTCTGGGTAGCTGCCGGAACCTATAAACCCACAACGACAACTGACCGAACGGCCTCGTTCAGCATTACTTCGGGCGTGTCAATTTATGGCGGATTTGCGGGGAATGAGACGGCATTGAACAGGCGAAAAACGGACACCAGCAAAACGATTTTATCCGGCAACATTGGGCAACCCGACAGCCTTGATAACAGTTACCATATATTGATTTTAAACAATGTGTCGAGCGATACGCATTTAGATAATTTAGTGATTACAGAAGGCAACTCAACGGATGTTCGGCTGATACAGGCTACCGGGGATTTTATAGAAAAAGGGGCGGTTATCAATATAAACAGCGACGCCCTTTTTACCCGGTGTACATTCACCAGAAATAGCACATACAGTCCTTTCGGGAGAGGAGGAGGTATGGCGAATCAGCAAAGTAGTCCAACCCTGATTAACTGCGTTTTCAGTGAGAACTTTTCTTATTTAGGCAGCGGTTTATACAACACGAATCAGAGCAATCCAATTCTGCTGAATTGTCTGTTTACCAAAAACAGGGCACTTTGGGGAGCAATGGGTTCAGCCGCTTTTAGCGAAAACAACAGTCTACTGAGGTTAATTGGCTGCACAATTACGCAGAATGTAGACGAGTACCAGGGGCCTATAGCCAGTTATAACAGCCCTCTCCCTGTTTTACAAAACTGCATTGTGTGGGGCAACACGGGTAAGCTTTATGTAAAGCCATCCGTTACGTATCAATACTCCTTAGCTGAGGATATAGCGAACGGCAATGGCAATCTCAGCACCGACCCCCTCTTTATGAATCCAGCTAACGGTGATTTTCGCCTGAAACGCAATAGCCCTGCCATTAATGCCGGAAACCCAGATACGACCGGCTTGCCAGTAACAGATATCGCCGGAGACTTCCGCGTTCAGGGTGGCCGGGTTGATATAGGAGCTTATGAGTTTTCTGATTGTTCCAGCACACCCTGTTTACCCTTTACTGTAGAGCGAAAGCGTTAGGATTTAGCCCGCCCCCTCCCGCAACGACGACTCGCGCACCAGCAACTTCATTCGTAGAATCGTTGTTCGGCACCAGATTAAGTTACCATTCGGGGTGTTCAATCTCCTGAATCAGCATTCGAGTGGCCAAATGACCGGCTTCCAGCCCCGGCCTGTGGTCACTACATCCAACAATAGGGCAACGTCTTTCAGGCGGGGTTGATGGGTTTTTATGAGTTGAAGGAGTTAACCAGTGTGCATACTTGCCAACGTAACCACCTCCACAAACGATTACGTTGTACTTCATTCAAGTATTCGTATACATGTGCCACCAGAGTAGGGAACGTAGTTAGACAAGACTATAGAATTTGTTCTTCAAAATATCTCTCACACCATGCCAATAATACCCCATTTGTTTTCTTCAATTACCTGCGTCTGTCAAATCGATACAAGTTTTTGTCATTTCCAAAAAAGTAATTCGGGTATTCGTCAATATCCCACAACCGTATAATCAATTCGGACTGAAAAAGGGCAGCTTTTCTGGCCATTCTATTGCGTAATCGTAGCTGAATCCGTACTCTTGCCGTCAGTTGCACGCCCGAGTGTTTGAGGCAGACAAATGTAGGGGTGCGCTTAATAGCGAGCAATTGATACTCAGCGAATTGATATTAAGCGTTCTCGCGTCTAATGATTACGTTGGGTGGACGTAACAGCCAATAACGTAGAGGTGGGCTCGTGTGCGACAGGGAGCACGTCCCGTGACAAGGCGATTTTGGCTCGTTAGGCGGCTTCGGTCGACACGAGAATCGCCCCGATTTGGCAGACCAAAAAAGGAGTTTGCTACGTGGCGTGCGACAAAGGAAACACCCCTACAAGTCAGGTTTAATAAGGCTCGGCACAAAAGTTTGAAAGTGAGTTGTTAAAATTCGCCCGTTGGTATAAATCCGAAACACTCTTTACGTAAATAACATGTCAAAAAAATTTGAAAATATTTCTATTGAAATATCTCGAACCGTTGCCAATGAAGCAGATTTATTAAGAATGTTTGCTTTTCCAGGTGAAAACTATAAAATCACAAGCGAAGATAATTTTGATTGTAATTCTTTACATATCACCATTTGCATTGATAAATCTATTGTCGCTTATGCTAGGTTGACACCTGGGCCGAACTCTGTCTTTCACTCTTGGACTCAAGGAAAATGTTCTCTACCAAATGATAATGAATCTATTGACCTTGGGCGTATGTTAGTCAATGGTAAATTCAGAGGATTAGGGCTATTAAATTTACTACTCATAGAAAGTTGTTTACAATCATATTTATTAGGGTTTAAAAAAATAAATGGGACGCATATACCTGAAGAAATTCACATGGCGAGATGTTTGCACAGAGTAGGTTTTACTAATTGTGGAGATACCGTAGTAGAACACGAATCAGGTGGTATTTCGGTTCTTGTCCAGCCTGTAACCTGTGAAATAACATCGGATATTGTTAGCCTTTGGTTAATTAAGAACGTGTTGGGGAATTATATTTTGCAATAGAGTTAGATTCGCTGAAGCATTAGTTGAATGTTAGCCAAATACAGCCAACTGACCGAAGATGATACTGTGTATTCATAGTCTTTGACGATTC